>Ga0256406_1000110_pt1 | contig 152406 bp, 127 predicted proteins | sample RumenRJG_03DNA_FD_185986 | JGI IMG/M metagenome (GOLD analysis project Ga0256406, IMG submission 185986) | Bovine rumen microbial communities from Lethbridge, Alberta, Canada - RJG_03 | ecosystem: Host-associated > Mammals > Digestive system > Stomach > Rumen | place: Canada: Alberta... | reverse complement strand
AAAAATTTAAACGAATTAATTAAAATATTTGAAGATGAATTCTATAAAATAGTTGATTTAACCTCATTCTACACAAATTGGGTCAACGAATATTTAGGTATAAACATTTGGTAAAATACTATAATCTAATTGAAAAAAAGAAAAAATAAGAATTTTCCTATTTAAATAAAACAAATAAGAAATATGAAAACTATTTTATTAAAAACATTGACAAAATTAGTATATAAATAAATCTAAATAAAAAGATAATAAAATGAATCAGTAAGACTAATCCACTACTCCCTCATTAGTAATTTTATATACACACTCACCTTCTGGTAAATGAGGACTGTCAACAAGTCTAGCTATTCTTTTACCAGCTAAACCTTTTTTAAGCCATATTCTGTAAGTAGAAGCATGTCCTAGAACATGACCTCCAGTTGCCTTAGTAGGGCTACCAAAGAATGCGTCAGGTCTTGCTTGGACTTGGTTTGTAATGAATACAGCTAAATTATAAGTGTTAGCTAATTGTTGAAGAACATGTAAATGTTGGTTAAGTTTTTGTTGTCTTACAGCTAATGATTCCCTTCCAACGTATTCAGCTCTGAAATGAGCCATTAATGAATCAACAATTACAAGTTTAACATTACATCCGCTTTGAATAAGTTCATTAATTTTTTCAGCCATTAATATTTGGTGAGATGAATTAAAGGCTCTTGCAACATGGATCTTCTGTAAAACCTCTTCATGATCTAGGTCAAATCTATCTGCAATTTGTTCGATACGTTCAGGTCTAAATGTATTTTCTGTATCAATATATACACATTCTGCATCAAGACCACCTTGTTCTAGAGGTAATTGTACTGTAACTGCAAGTTCATGGGAAATTTGACTTTTACCTGAACCAAACTCTCCAAATACTTCAGTGATGGATTGAGTTTCAATACCCCCACCAATTAATTCATCAAAAGCTTCACTTCCAACTGTAATATGACCAATATCTTTTCTTCTTTCCATTACATCATATGCAGTTTCAAAATCAATTTTTTCAGATTTACGAGCCGCCTCGATAACCTTCTCAGCAACACCTTCACCAATTTCAGCTTTTACAGATAATTCTTTAGCAGTAGCGGTTGCTAATCTCATCATATCAGCAAATCCAGCATCTCTTAACTTTTGAGCAGTTTTTTCACCAACATTAGGTAAATCTTCTAATTCTACCATAACCATTCCTCACATATTATTATTATATTATTATATTTATAAAAAATTAAAATTAATTAGATATCTTAATAAGATTTTGAGATAATTTTCTTAGGACTTAACCTTAACTCCTCATCAAAATCATTAAAGTTAACATCGGCAATAATGTCTATATTCATACCTTCTAAATTCTCTACTTTACCTTCTAAAGGTCCTAAATCACCACTATCATCAACAAGCTTAATAATTTCATCCTGTTTCAAGTCTAATAATTCCTCAACCAAGCGTGAGAAGAAAGTAATCTGTATATCTCCAGTATCATCTGAAAGCATACCTGGAAGCATTAATAAATAACTAGGTTCATCGATTGCCTCACCACAGTATTGACAATAATAACCTTCTTCATCTTTGTCTAATCTTGAATTACAATTAGGACATCTTGCAAGTAATAAATTATTAGCAGATAAATTATTTAAAGTACCTGAGACTCTAATATTTGTATCATCATCTTCAATAGTTTCTATAGTCTTTGAAACATATATTGAATCTTGTATATCCTCAAATGATGGTAAAGACTTAATCTCTTTATCACTTATTTCTGAGATATTAGAACTACCGTTAATACTTAATTCCAAATGATCCCCATTAAAAGTAACACGTGGATTGATTAATTTAATAGGATCGCCTATTTTAAATTCTTTAGAAGAATCTGGACTCCAATTAGCTACCCTAATAGATCCAGTATTATCAGCAATTTCCATATTTCTTACAGAACCTTTAGAACCGTCATCCCTTTCAAACTCTCTAATCTCATTAACACTTAAAATTCTTCCAATAAGTTTGATGTTTTGATCATCCTCATCTAACTCATCAATAGTTCTTGTGTTATAAACAACATTTTCCAAAGTTTCAAGTGAAGATATATATTTGGATTCTTCCTCATTTAAAGGAATAATCCTAGATGTTTTACCAATGTTTAATTGAATATCATACATTCCAAGTCTTGTTCTTGCATTTTCAATTAAATAAGCATGACCAATTTCCAAATCCTCGTTTGCTTTATCATCCCATAAAGACAAGGTAATCAATCCAGTCTCATCAGCAAAATCAACTGATCTGACTAAACCGATTGAATTGTCATCTCTTTGGAATTCCCTGACATCCTGAATACTGAGAACACGACCAATAATGTCGAATTCCTCTCCGTCTTCCTCTGCCTGTTGAACTTGTTCGATTTTACGAGGTCCTAAACTCATTTTATATTCTTCAAGTACAGCAATTAAATCTGCAGGTTCTTTTGGATTTATTGTGAAACTAGATTGCCAATTAGTATTTACCCTATAACCGGAAGTGGAATAATCATCGTATTCTATGTTACCACCGGAAACCTTTAGAATATCCCCTTTTTTAATATCCAATTTGGTATCATTACCCCATAGAGTAACCCTTATGGAACCTGTATCGTCTAAAATTTCAATGGTTTTAACATAGCCTTCTGTTCCGTCTTTACGTTCAAAAGTAATAGTATCCTGAATTTTAGATACAAGGCCTATTAATGTGACATCGTTTTTCTCTTCAGCATCACCTATCTTGAAAAGGGTTTCTTCCATCTCAGGAACATCGAAATCTCCTTTAATGATTTTACTGTTTCTATGAGTTAAAGCAATCTCATTACGATTTTCCCTTACAACTGCATTTAATACTTTAATTGAATCTCCTACATCTAACTCTAAAGTATCAATCAAATCAACATCTTTATTCCATAAACTATATTGAATTTTGCCAGTTCCATCCTGAAGTTCAAGTGATGTGACCTTTCCTTCTCTACCATCACGTTCGAAAGTATTTACACGTCCTTTACGTATAATTCTTCCGATTATATTAACTTTATTATCATCTAAACTTATAGAGCCAATATCTGTAATATCCTCTTTATATTCAGGAAAATCAGGATAATCATCAGGGTTTTTCTTGTTAATAGTGGAACGAGGTTGAAGGTGTATTTCATCTGCATTATTAAAACCTTCCTTAACATCCACATCATTAATCTGAATAACATCCCCCTCGGAAACATTCTTTAAAAGAGGGATATTCTGAGTCCAGAAAACGACCTTTTTCTGTCCAGTATCATCGGCAAGTTGTACATTACAAAGTTTTCCGTCTTTACCTTTACGAGTCTTAAAAGATTTGGTATTTGCAACAGACATTACCCTACCAATAACAGTAACATGATCCTGACCAGCCTCTAAATCGCCAATCTTAATATTGTCTCCAGAAACAATACCTTCATTTTTCTCATCAATGTATTTTCCTGTAATAAGTCTAGCAAGATCAATATCATCCATAAAGTCTACATCTTCATAGTTTTTCTTCTTTTCTTCCAATTCCTTTAAAAAATCCTCTTCAGACATTACATCCTTGATTTTTTCATATTCTTTTCTTACGTCTTCCTCCATACCAGACCCTCACAAAATTATTTTATACTTTCAATTACCCTATATAAACAATAAGTCCTAGAGCATGTGAAAACTAATATTTCTAAAATCCTACATAAAAAAATATTAATATATAATATATATTATTATGAAATTTTTATTAAAAATAATTTGTAAATTATAATAATATATTATTATATTTAAAATATTAAAACTTATTAATAAATTTTTTTAGGATTTAATAAAATCTTTTAAAATAGATTATATCTCTATTTTTTAAATAAAAACTAATAAAACAATATGTATATAATTTTATTATTTTGATTTTAAAAATAAAATGAAAATAGAAACAATCTAAGAGATTAAAATATTAAACTAATTTAAATTGAATAAAAAAAATATTCAATAGAATATTATCACATATATATAAAAATTCTATTGTAAAGAAGGACTTATAATATTATGTATAAACATGATGAAAGTTAAAGAAAATTGAATCCGATTAATAGGTAAAATTCAATTTTAGATTCTGAAAATTAAATTAGAACACGATATCATAAAACTTCTTAAATTAGAACATAATATTATAAAACTTTTTTATAAAGATTATTATAGTTTAATCAATTTAAATTATAAAAAAAGAAAAAGATGTTTTAATAAGCATTTGTATTGCTTTTTAAAATAGTTTTAATCATAATAGCCACATCTAAACCAAAATGCCAGTTTTCTACATATTCAATATCATATTCAATACGCTTTTTAATAGATGTGTTACCTCTACATCCATGAATCTGAGCCCAGCCTGTAAGACCTGGACGTACCTGATGCTTAACCATATATTTTGGAATATCCTTTCTAAACTGTTCCACAAAGAATGGTCTTTCTGGTCTAGGACCTACAACACTCATATCACCTTTTAAAACATTGAAGAATTGAGGAATCTCGTCAATACTAGTTTTTCTAATGAATTCCCCAATCTTCGTTTTACGAGGATCATCTGGTGTGGTCCACTCTGACTTTTCTTCACTAGGATTTTGAACCTTCATACTTCTGAATTTATACATCATGAAGTGTTTTTGTTGATAACCTACCCTTTCCTGTTTGAATATAATAGGACCTGGAGAGGTTAACTTAATCAGAATAGCCACAACTATCATTATAGGTGAGGTAATAATAATTGCAATTGTAGCAACAACAAGATCAGATATCTTCTTAACAGTCTTATTAAATGCATCATCCAATGGGACATATCTTATATTAATTATAGGAATATCCTCAATCATGTCTACAGACGGCCTTGCTGGGAAATATTGGGTATATGCAGGAATAATCTCTGCTTTAATACCTGCGTTTTCACAGCTATCCACTAGTTTGTTAATATGTTTATAATATTTCAAAGGAATAGCAAGTATAACCCTATCAAAAGAGTGGTCATGCAAGATTTTATCTAAGTCCCCAAATGAACCAACAATAGGAACACCATCCACCAGTTTACCTACCCTTTCAGGCCTACCTAAGAATCCATAGATTTTATAACCCAAATATTTATTCTGGGTAATCTTCCTTTCAAAGTTAAAAGCTAGTTCATTATCACCAACAATAAGAATATGTTTAAGGTTTTTATCGTTTTCCCTTAATTCCGTTAAAAATCCACGGACAACAGATCTTTCAAATATACCGAATATAGAGGCAAATATAGGAAGTAAAAACATCAATATTCTTGAAAAGTCAGGCTGGTCAATAATAAATAGGATTGTCTCAAGTACAAAGAATGCAGTGATATTAACTTTTATTATTTGACTAGCCTCTGAGAAAATACTTCTATGAGTTCTAAATGGCTTGTATAAACCAAAGCTAAAATATAAAATCAGATATACAGGCAAAATAGCTAATAATAGAAATAGTGCATATTCCTCATAACCTAAATGACCACCAATAGGTCCAAAAATAGTTGTGTAAAATCTAACATAAGCTGCACATAATAATGAGAAAACAATGACTAAAACATCTGATAAAACTAAAATAGCATTTAATAACCTTTGGTTCTGTCTAATCATTATATCCCTTAATTTTTATAAAATTGAATTTTATAATATTTTAAATATAGTTTATTAAAACTAATATTAGTATTTATTTAATAAATTTTAAACAAATAATAATATCTAAACTAATATTATAAAAATATAATTAAAAATCAATTTGACTTTTTAAATAGATTTAATACTAAATGTACAATTAATAGTAAAGCAATACCAATATAAACCAATCCATTTAAAAGGGGAGAATATCTATCCCTATAGTGTTTATGATAGAAGATGTACATTGCCCTATAAAATTCATAAATCAATTTATTTTTCTGTTTTTTACTACTTGCACCTTTAAGGTGAGTGATTTTTACTTTTCCATAATAGACAATTTTATATCCTGCCTTTTTAATCCTGTAACATAGGTCAATATCCTCACCATACATGAAAAATGTCTCATCCAGAAGACCAATCTCATCCATGACCTTAGACCTCATTAAAATAAAGGCACCTGTTAGGCAGTCTATTTCATATATTCCAGAATCATCCAGATTGTCCAAATTATAATCATCATTGGAATTATTATGGCTAGGAATATGAAACAATCTATAGAATGAATTAGTTGGATTTGGAAAACTGCGTCTACATGCCTTATCTAGTTTGCCGTCTTCAAGACAGACTCTTACACCAAGTGCCCCTACATCATCATGAGATTGAATATAATTCAAAGCCTCGGTAAGTGTATTATCTTCTACAATGGTATCTGAATTTAATAACAGATAATATCCGGGATTTGAATCCCTGATAGCTAGATTATTAGCATATGCAAATCCTCCATTTATACTAGATGGGATAAATCTAACTCTGGACTCATCTGCGAAAAAATCCTCTAATTTCTCTAAACTTCCATCACCTGATGCATTGTCGACTACAATAATTTCATAATCACAGGATAAGGATGAGTTTAATACTGATTCTATTGTATTTCTTGTAAGTTCAAACGTTCTATAATTTACAATGATGATTGATAAATCCATACTTACACCTAATGATTATTTTTTAATTAATTTAAAGAGATTTTTAAATAGTCTTAGCTCAATCTTAAAGTAGTTTAGTGTATTAGATCTTTTAAAATCTGTTTTTTTAATCTTGTTTCTATTATTTAATCCTTCCCTAATCCCGTCCAAATAGATTTCACCAAAGCCCTTCCTTCTAAAGAACAGATACTTTATTGAAAATCCAATGAAATAAAATATAAAATTAACAATTTTCTGTGGCATTGGAAAGTCTTTGTATATTAACCATATATTGTTTCTTGCAGATATCTTAACCTTAAACTCATTATATTGACTACCTGTAGTACCGCTACCTATGTGATATACAATTGCATCGGGACAGAAGTAATTCCTATATCCATATATTCTTGATCTGTATGCAAGTTCAACATCCTCCATATATGCAAAGAATTCCTCCTCAAAGTATCCGATCTCCTGAAAAACAGATTTCTTATATAATGCGGCACCTGCACATGAGGAGAATATATCCCGGGAATTAGTATATTTATTTGTAGGTTGGTTAAAACCTGTTTTCTTAGTATTTGCCAATATTGTATACTCGTCACCGGCATCATCTATCAAGTCCCTATTATCAAATTGAATCATTTTTGATGAAACCGAGAAAATATCCTCCCTAGACTCAATGCAATCAATTAAATTTGAAATAGTGTTGCTCTCCATTTCTATATCATTATTAAGTAAAAATACATATTCTGATTTTGAGGCTTTAATTCCCTGGTTTACCGCCTTTGCAAAGCCAAAATTTTGCATATTTTCTATAATTCTTATAGGGATCTCATAACCGTCATCAATTAAATTATGAATATAATCCAGACTATTATCAGAGGAATTATTGTCAACAACAATAATCTCTTCAATATGGTCATAATTAGTTAAAAGAGAACTAAAGTATAATGGCAAGAATTTCAAACCATTATAATTTGGTGTTACTATTGAAACTTTCATTATATCACAGAATTTATAAATTAATTTACGCTTTAAAATAATGAACCAGAAATTTAAACATCTTTAAGACTACTATAAATTAAATAATTATATAAGATTTTATTCTTGAGTTAAACTACCTAATTTAATTAATAAATTATATAATATCTATAATATCATGTTTATTAAAATTATTTGAGTTAGATAACCTGCTTATTAATTAAATTATACAATATCAAATTTATCTAAAAATTATCCAAATTAATTTACTACTTATTGATTAAATTATATAATATCAAATTTATTTAAAGTTATTTAGGCCAAATTATCTATTGTAAAAAAAATTATTATACAATATATTGTATACTGTTTATATGCTGTTTTTAAATCTCTTCCATAATTTATAATATAATTTTGGATAGATTAAAAATAGCTTAATTTTACGATTGAAATTGTTATCTTGATTATCATACGGTTTAAACATTTTAAGCTTATTAAACAGATCTAATTCATTCATTTTATTATTTATTTCATCAAAGGAACAGTTATTCTCATAGAATAGATACATTAAATTCCCAAAGATAGCTTTCGGAATTCTATTAGTGGTAATCAAATCTACAAGATCCTCACTGTTATTATCATAATCTTTAAAATAGCCTTTAAGATTTTCTAGTGTATTTATAAATTGGAATCTCTCAAGGGAAATAGAGTGACTTACCGATTTAGAATGTTGCAGGTAAAAATATGTAAAGTCCTTAGATATTCCAATAGATTTTCCATGAATTAAAGCTTTAATTGCAAATTCCGTATCCTCCCCATAAACTGAATCCTCATCAAACAATATATTATAATCTTTTATAATCCGGGTCGGGTAAATCAACTGTACAAAGTTGAAGGATATTCTCATGAGAAATTCAAGTTTCAGAAAATCGTGAACAGAGATTAGGTCTAAATTTTCTATTTCCTCATATAATTGATTTGAACTTAGATAGTTATTATCAGCATCTACCTTCATGAGTTTTGTAAATCCGAAATCAGCATTGTTTTGATAGATTCCATTATAAAGGTTTTGAATATGGTCTTTGTCAAGGTAATCATCATCGTCTACAAATATAATATATTTTCCAGATACATTTCTCAAACCAATATTTCTAGATCCACTTGCACCTAGGGATTTTTCATTTTCTATTATTGTATATGAAATATCCCTATCAGATAAGGTATTTCTTATAATGTTTACCGTATTATCACTAGAATTGTCATCTACAAATATGATCTCAAAATCTTTAAAACTCTGATTTATTAATGATTTAATGGTTTTTTCTATGATTGAACCTGCATTATATGTTGGAATAATCACACTTACCTCAAAAGACATCAAAACACCCTTTACTAATCTTTAATATCCATTAAAAATCTAACCATATTATAAATAATATACAATCAACAGCTAAAGTCCAATAGACATAATTACTGTTTCAATAAATAATCAACAATCCTTTTAGATGAGTTAGAATCTAAATAATCAAATTCATAGTTAAGAAATTTGTCCAATCTGTCATAATCATAATTATTATCTTTTATAATACCGACTAAATCATCCATACTTTCCACAATAGGTCCTGGAAGATCATTATTATAATCAAGATAGAAACCTCTCTCATTATTTAAATAATTTTCTAGGTCATAGGCATAAAAGATGATAGGTTTTCTTAAGAGCCCGAAATCTATCATGATAGAGGAGTAGTCTGTAATAAGCATGTCGGAAATTAAAAGTAGATCCTGTTCATTCTCATAGTCAGTGCAGTTTATAATAGTATTATCTAGTTTACTTAATTTATTTGATATACTGTTATCTTTATCATAATCGAAGACCCTTGGATGTAGACGAATTATTAAGGAATATTCGTCACCTAGTTCCTTTTGGAATTTGTCTACATCAAAATAATCAAATATATTATTATATCTTACATCCTCTCTAAATGTAGGTGCGTATAATATAATCTTTTTATCTTTAATTTCAGGATATTTCTCTTGAAATTTTAATAGAATTTCATTTCTTATATTATCTAAACTGGGATTAAAATAGAAATCATTACGTGGGATACCGAAATTAAAAATCTTATCCTCGTCTATTTGAAAGGCTTCCCTATAATAGGGTAGAACATTTTTTGATGATATGGAAAGCATGTCAATTTTCTCTGATGATTTCCTTATAAGATTAATCAAATCCCTGTTAGAAGAATCTATTGAAGAATATCCGAATCTTTTAAATGCACCTGAACCATGCCATAACTGTATGACTTTAGTCTTATCAGAGATATCCATATATGCCAACGGGAAAAAATTATCATTTAGAAATATAAATCGGGAACTAGCTAATGTAGATATATTTGATAGGGAAACATCATTTTTAATTACATAGTTAAATTCAAAATTAGGGGAGCGTCTCTTAAATTCTTCCTCAATATATGTAAAATTATCCTTAAATGATTCCCTATCATCTAGGATAAATGAGATTTTATTTTTGTTTTTAAGAAATCTATTATAGACATTAAAAATAAAACCATATATCCTATGTTTTAAACTCATAATTACACAACTTAAAACAATTATATTTTATTAATAGAAGCAACTTAAAAAATGAATGAAATTAAAAAATAATACTTATTTTATTTTAATTTAATTTAAGATTCTTTAACTGTGCCTTAGATGCATTCTTAGCAGATGCCACATAATGATCGCATACATCCTCAACGTCACCAAATTCCACTAATTTACCATGATCAAGCCAAACAGCCTTATTACAGATACTTCGTATAGTGTTGGTATTATGTGATACCAGTATTACCGTTACACCCTCACTCATTAGGGATTCAATTTTCTTTCTACTTTTTTCCTGGAATTTAATATCCCCAACAGATAGAACCTCATCTAAAATCAAGATTTCAGGCTGAACGATAGTTGCAACCGAAAATCCTAGTTTAGCTTTCATACCAGAGGAATAATTTTTAACAGGAATTTCAATAAATTCACCAAGCTCTGAGAACTCCACTATCTCATCGTATTTCTCTTCTAAAAATTCCTTACGGTAACCTAAAATAGCCCCATTTAAGAATATATTTTCCTGACCTGTAAAGTTATAATCAAAACCTGCACCTAACTCAAGAAGGGGAGCTACCTTACCGTCAACTGAAACATTTCCCCTAGTAGGTTTCATGACCCCTGATAAAATTTTAAGTAGTGTACTCTTTCCAGCACCATTAAAGCCTACAACACCTAAACGTTCACCTTTATTGATTTTAAATGTAACATCATCCAATGCTCGAAACTTTGTCTTAGGTTTAATTTCCCTTTTAATCTTTTTAATAACATATTCCTTGATATTATCTACTTTTTCTTTAGCCAAATCAAATTCCATACTTACATGATCAACATTAATAGCTACCTCATCAGATACTGGAAATTTCTTTCTGTGTTCCTCACGTTTTTTCCTTTTATCCGCTTCAATTTTAGCTTCCTGCTCGGCCTTTATCCTTTTCTTACGTTCAATTTCCTTAACATCAGGTTCATCAATACTGATTGTATTTTCAGTACTTGAAGGTAGATACCTATCATTACCTTCATATTTTACAACAATGTCTGACGGAAATGAAAGATTTATATTCAAAGTAGAAAAACCGTCGGCTTTAGTTTTTCTTTTATAATCTACAGTATCTACATTTAAAATTATGTCTTCATCTTTAAGAGGATTTCCATTTTCATCAACAAGAATAACATTATAGATAGCTTTCTCATTCTTTAACTTTCTAACGTCATGTCCAAATAGATAAGTTTTTAATTTATTATTATCAGCCATACAAATCCTCCCATTATACATTTAAAATAAATTGATCTTGATATTTATAGAATATGTAAACTCCTATAATCAATGAGGCAAATGCCCATGCTGCCAAATAAAGGATATAATGTATATTTGGGAAAGAGTTATACATAATACACTGACGGCAAGTATATACAACAGCAAATATAGGGTTTAGCTTAAAGAAAAATATATACTTATCTGGTATAATACTTATCGGGTAAAATATTGGAGTCAGATAGGTTAACATCGTAATCATAACACCCCATAGATATAAGATATCGGTGAAAAACGTTGTTAAAGTCGTTAAAATCAAACCAACGCCAATAATCAATATAATCAATAAGAATATTGGAATAATTGTATATACTAAGCTTATATAGAAAGGGGCCCTAGTAGCAATCATAACCATTATCAATACAACTAAAGATATTAAAAAATTAACAAATTCAGATGCAACAACCCCTAAAGAAAACATGTATTTTGGAACATAGATCTTCTTAATGATACTTGCATTTGAACGTATAGATGACATGGAACCCCTTGTTCCATTTGCAAAGAAATCAAATACTAAACGACCGGTAAGTAAATATACCGGATAATTTGGAATTCTATGTCCGAAGAATGTGGAGAATACAATAGTTAAAACAATCATTTGTAACAATGGATTAAAAAAACTCCAAAGCAACCCTAAAACAGAATCTTTATACTTTGCTTTAATATCTTTTTTAATTAACTCCAACAATAAAAAGCGATATTTATAGAAGTTATTTAAAAAACCATGTATTTGCCCAAACATATTACCACATTAATTATTATCTAAAAATTAAGAAATAGATAATTTAAAATAAAATAACAAATCATTAAACTTTTTAATTTTTAAAATATTTAAATTTATTTATAAATACCCTTTAAGGGCCATATTAATAAAAATAGAATCATCTATCTTTATATATTTTATTATAATACTCCTGATATTGACCAGATTTAACCTTACTTATCCAATCCTGATTATCCAAGTACCAATGGATTGTTTCGATTATCCCCTCTTCAAAGGTATATTTAGGCCTCCAGCCTAAGTCCCTTCTAATTTTTGAAGAGTCAATAGCATATCTTCTATCATGACCTAACCTATCAGATACAAATTTGATTAATGATTCAGGTTTATCTAATTCATTTAAAATAAGCTTTACAATATCAATGTTTGCCCTTTCATTATGACCACCGATATTATAAACCTCACCGGCTTTACCTTTATGTAAAACCAAATCTATTCCAGTACAATGATCATATACATGTAGCCAATCCCTAATGTTTTTACCGTCACCATACACTGGAAGCTCCTTATTTTCAATGGCATTACTAATCATTAATGGAATTAATTTCTCTGGAAATTGATAAGGACCATAGTTGTTTGAACAACGAGTTATATTTACCGGTAAATCAAATGTATTATGATATGCCCTAACCATTAAATCTGCTCCTGCTTTAGATGCAGAATATGGGCTGTTTGCTTGAAGGGGTGTTTGTTCTGTAAAATAGCCTTCAGGACCTAAGCTACCATAAACCTCATCGGTTGAAACCTGTAAAAATTTCCTGATACCAGTCTTCCTTGAGGCATCTAAAAGTGTTTGAGTACCTAGGATATTTGATTTAATAAAGATTCCAGGATCTTCAATACTTCTATCCACATGACTTTCTGCTGCAAAATGTACAATATAATCCACATTTTCCACAATACCGTTGACTAATTCAGTATCACAGACATTCCCTTTAACAAAGGAATAATTATCTTTATCTTCAATATCCTTTAGATTTTCAAGATTTCCACAGTAGGTTAAAGCATCAAGATTAATAAAATCATAATTTGGATATTTATTAACCATATATCTTAAAAAGTTACTTCCTATAAATCCTGCTCCACCAGTAACTAAAACAGTTGTCATAAAATCACACAATACATATTATTTAAATAAAAATATCTATAAATCCATTTTAAAATCAACAGGCGTATCCTTAAGTCTTTTCCAGCCTTGGTCCTTTTCAGAGAATACTAGATTATCCAAACCGATATCCTCAATCGGCCAGTCAATAGCTATATCCGGATCATTCCATTGGATTCCTCCCTCATCATCTGGATTATAGAAGTCTGTACATTTATATACAAATTCTGCAATATCAGATAAAACTAGAAATCCATGTGCAAATCCTTTTGGAATAAATAGCTGTTTTTTGTTCTCCTCGGATAAAGTGACTCCAAGCCATTTTCCATAAGTAGGTGAATCACCCCTTAAATCCACTGCAACATCATACACCTCACCTTTTATAACTCTGACTAGTTTTCCCTGTGGCTGGGTATATTGGAAATGGAGACCTCTTAAAACACCCCTATGGGATCTTGACTGGTTATCTTGAACGAATTTCAAATCAATACCTTCGGCCTTAAAGTCATTCTCATTATATGTTTCCATAAAATATCCACGTTCATCCCCAAATACTGTAGGCTCTACAGTAAACACACCTTCAATTTCTAGATTTTCTATCTTAAACTTTCCCATATTATCACAGTTTTTAAAAAAAAAATAAATTTATAACATTCCTAGTCATTGGCCAGACTTATTAAATATTGACCATATTCCGTTTTTTTAAGAGATTCAGCTTGTTTTAATAGATCTTCCCGTCCTATATAACCTTTCAAATAGGCAATTTCTTCAAGACAAGCTATATATAAACCTTGCCTTTTTTGAATTGTTTCAATATAATTTGATGCTTCAAGAAGACTGTCATGAGTTCCGGTATCTAGCCAGGCCATCCCTCTTCCAAGTAATTCTACCTTGAGTTTTCCTCTCTTCAAATACTCCTCGTTAATGGAGGTTATCTCAAGTTCACCTCTTTTGGAAGGTTCCACATTTTTAGCTATATCGACAACCTCATTATCATAGAAATAAAGACCTGGAACAACATAATTAGATTTCGGATGCTCAGGTTTCTCTTCAATAGATAGAACATTACCGTCATCATCAAATTCCACAACACCAAAAGCCTCAGGGTTTTTAGTATAATAACCAAATACAATTGCGCCATCTTCAAGAGAAGCGGAGCGCTCTAATATTTCCGTAAATCTATGACCATAGAAGATATTATCTCCCAAAATAAGTGCAACATTATCCTCTCCAATAAAGTCCTCACCAATGATAAATGCCTCAGCCAAACCATTCGGTTCATGTTGAACCTCATACTGGAAACTTATTCCAAGATTTGAGCCGTCACCTAAAAGTTCTTTAAATAAAGGCAGGTCCCTTGGAGTAGATATAATTAGAATATCTTTAATTCCTGCTAGCATCAAAACAGAAATAGGATAATAAATCATTGGTTTATCATATAATGGCAATAGTTGTTTAGATATTGCTTTTGTAATAGGATATAGACGTGTTCCTGAACCTCCAGCAAGTACAATTCCTTTCATAAATACACCATAATAGTTTTTTTTTAGAAATATTATTGAAAAACAATATTATATATTTTATAGATTAATAAATAAAATTTTTTAAAATTAAAGGGATTTTTAGAATTTATGATATTTCCATAAAAACATTAATACAATTAATATTTAAGGTATAATTTCAAGTGTATTTTTAAGCTTATTTAACATGTGAAGATGAATTTACAATCCCAAATATAAAAAATAGTGAAAAAATACAAAAAAATCAATTAAAACAAATAAAAATCCCAAATAAAAGAAAAATAGAAAAAACATGATAAAAATACAAAAAACAAAATTAAAACAAATAAAAACCCCAAATAAAAGAAAAATAGAAAAAATTAATAAATTTATTAAGACTTTAAAATCCAAAATAAGAAATTAAGAGATTTAAAAAAAAAGAAATAAAATAGGATTAATAGATATACCATTAATAACTATTATAATGCATTTTTAATAGCTTCACTCATTTCCATAGTGGAAGCATTTCCACCTAAATCTCCAGTAACATTTTTACCTTCTTTTAGGACTTTTAAAATTGCATTTTCAAGTCTTGAAGCTGATTCCTGTTCACCAAGGTAATCAAGCATCATCTTTGCAGATAACATCATTGCAATAGGGTTTGCAATTCCCTGACCTGCAATATCCGGTGCAGAACCGTGTACAGGTTCGAACAATGCATTATCTTCACCAATATTTGCGGAAGGTATTAAACCTAAACCTCCAACTAATCCAGCTCCTTCATCAGATAAGATATCACCATAAAGATTAGTTGTTACAATAACTTGGAATTGATTTCCTTGAGTAATAAGATACATACTAGTTGCATCTACATAGAAATCATTTGTTTCAATTCCTTGATCCTTATATTCATCTGCTACTTCATATAGTATTTTCTTAAATAAACCGTCAGATTTCTTTAATACATTTGCTTTATGAACACCAGTGACTTTGGTTTTATTATTGTTTTTAGCATATTCAAAAGCGTATCTAATGATTCTCTCTTCAGCTTCTCTTGTAATAACTTTTCTTGCGATTGCACCATCTTCGGTATATTCTTCCTCACCTGCTTTATATAAATCTTCGGTGTTTTCACGTACAATCATAATATCTAAATCATCAAATAATGCATTAGTACCTGGATAAGATTTTACAGGTCTTAAATTAGCGAATAATTTTAATGATTGTCTAAGTTTTACAATAACATCTGCAGCAGATTCTCCTGCAGCACCAAATAAACATGCATCTGATTTACGAACTAAATCTAATGTTTCATCAGGTAATGCCTTACCGGTTTTCTCTAAACATTCATCACCTGCAAGACCATATTCATATTCAAAGTCAATATCTAAACCATCAAGAACATTAATAGTAGCTTCCATTACTTCTTTACCAATTCCATCTCCAGGAACTACAGCTATTTTATACATTTAATCACTCTTTAAATTATTGTTAAATCATTCAATCAATAAATTAATGATTTTTAAACCAAATTAAGTTTTTTATAAATGAGATTTGGACAAAATTATAAAAGTTTTTTTATTAAAAAAACATAATGCTTGGCTTTATATTTCAAGTATTTTCCAAATGTAAAAAAAAATCGAATTTTGCCGAGGTCTCAAAAATTGATTTTTATAAAATTACAATATTAGTTTTATTTTATAAATATAAAAGATTTTTTGATATATATTATATATACTAGATTAAAGAAAGTAATAATAAAAACTGGGTTAATATGTATGAATAATGAATTTACTTTTGATGGTTTAAAAAAGGACATCATAGATTTGAAATGGTTCTTTTTTATATATTTTCTATTCTTAATTGTATTTATATGTGATAATAATTTAGGATTTAAAACCGTAATAGCCGAACTAATATTCTTTTTAATACTTGGCTGTATTCTACTTTTAATTATAAGTCACAGAAACCTACCTATACATAAGGTTGCCCTTCTTATAATAATCGTTTTTGGTATATCCTGTCTATTCCTATCACCGATAATCGGAGCTCCAGATGAAAACGAACACATCTGCAGAGGAGAATTAACATCCAGAGGAGAATTTATACCTCAGTATGTTTATAGTCCAGGTAATAACTATACCCATAAGGACTATAAATCAATTAGATCAATTTCTCAGATCGGGCCTAAAGTACAGATGAATTATACAAGTATCTTATCAAGAAAAACAGTTTTTCAAACAAATTGGGACGATCAAAAAATAGATTATACTCCAAGCTATGTTAATTCAGTGTTTGCTCAGAACCCCTTCTATGGATATATACCACAGGCAATTGGAATAGACATTGCAAAAGGATTAAATCTAAATAATATATGGATGATATGGTTAGGAAGGTTTTGCAATCTATTAGTCTATGGAATGCTTGCTTCATATGCCATTAAAAAAGCTCCCATATACAAATCTGCACTTTTTGTAACATCAACACTGCCTTTATCCATCTTCCAGGCATCCTCAATGAGTATCGATGCAATGGTAAATGGCTTAAGTCTTTTAACAATAGCCTATTTCTTATATATGTATAAACAGGAAGACAACACCCTAACCTTAAAGCATGTTGGAATCTTTACTGTATTGTCAGTGTTAACTGGTCTTGTAAAAATCACATTTTTAGCTTTAGCTCTATTAATATTCTTAGTTCCAAAATCCAAGTTTAAAGATAAAAAAACACAATTAGAAGGTTCAATAGGATTCATTATAACAACGGCCATTATTCTAATATGGACAAAGTTCTATGCAAGTATTGCTAATCTTCAGTCTTGGAGATTCAAATATGGACTAACCCACAATATTAATGCCCAAAGTCAGATAAGCTTCATAATACATAATTTTAGCACATATCTATCTGCAATAACCAGCATTAAGATGTATAAATATATAGTGTGGACTCTATTCTACTCAGGAGGATATAAATACTTTGCAAAAACATTTATACTATTATACTTGGTTCTATTTATTGTATTCTGTATAGAATATCCCCAAAAAGAAAAGATCAAGAATAGAAGCAAAGTGGGATTATGTATTATTGGAGCAATAATATTGTTTGGTACAATTACCATCGAATACATAACCTGGTCTCCTGTTGGAAGCCATAAAGTAGTAGGTATGCAAGCAAGATATCTTATACCACTAATTGCATTTGCACCGATGGTTTTAAACATTAATAGAAATAATGAAAGTCCTAAGAACAATATAAAACTGTTATTATACACCATAACAATAGGATTTATTGCCTTAACAGTCTTTGCAATATTTTTAAGATATTATTTCTAATTTTTTTATGAATTTTTAATCCGATTATTGTTTTAATAGCATTATTAACTACTGAATTAAATTTACTAAAATTCGATGTTTATAGATAGATAGTTTAAGATAAGAATTTAATATCCAATTATTTTAATATCTTTATAAATTTAACTAAAAAATTATAAAATAATGGATAACAGATAATTTAATTTAAATAATTTATAAATAAATATTTAATCAGATAAAAATAATTAGATTTTTTAATGGAATTGTAAAGGGATTTAATGTTTGATACTAATGATTTAAGTGGATTAAAAATGGAGATTAAAAACCTTAAATGGTTTTTTACAATATATTTAATATTTTTATTATCATTTTTAGCATATCAGATGATGACAACTAATTTTAACATTAAGCTTACATCAATTTCATTAATATTTTTGTTTATACTTGGATCTTTTATTCTAGTTTTTATATCTAAAAGGAATCTTCCCCTATATAAAATAGCCTTCATAGTTATATTGATTTTCGGTTTATGCTGTGTATTCGTTACACCTATTGTAACGGTATGTGATGAGACAGAACACTTCTGGAGATCTGAAATAACCTCAGAGGGCCAGCTATTTCCAAATTATGTAGACATACCTAATTCAAACAAAAGCGGATATGAGGCTAAGGGATATGAAACGATTGCCTCAATGAGCCCACTTTATAAAAATACCGGAAATACCATATTTAATACCAATTGGGATGATCTATCCATAAATTACACCACAGCCTATGTTTCCTCTGCATTTTGTCAGAACCCCTTTTATGGATACATTCCACAGGCAATTGGAATAGATATTGCAAAGGGATTAAATCTGAATAATATATGGATGTTATGGTTTGGAAGAATAGCTAATCTTTTAATGTTTGCTTTTGTATGTTCATATGCTATTAAAAAAGCGCCAATATTTAAGATTCCACTATTTATTACTGCAACACTTCCACTTACAATTTATCAAGCTGCATCATTAAGTATTGATGCAACTGTAAATAGTTTTGCAATCCTTACAATAGCATATTTCCTATACATGTACAAAGCCGGAGAAAAAACCCTAGACTATAAAAACTTAATCGCGTTTTTAGTTATCTCCCTTATTGGTGGATTTACAAAGGTAACCTATATGGGATTACTGCTTCTAATATTTCTAGTTCCAAAAGACAATTTCAAGGATAGAAAAGTAGAACACTCAAGGATTATTGGATTTATAGGTGTAATCTTAATCGATTTATTGTGGACCAAACTATATGCGACTAAACACTTGTTAAATTCATGGAGAGGCACCTATTTCATAAAAAACAATGTGAACATATTAGGTCAATTAACATATATGGCACACCATCCATTGAACTCACTTTATTTACTGTTTACACCAGATAATCTTATAAACGTTATTAGCGGATATTTCTCATTTGGTAATTTACCGCCATACACATCTACATTTCTAGTTGTAACATTTCTAATCTTTTATGTAATCCTATCTTTCTTATATCCACAGGAGATCAAACTAGATAGAAAATCAAAAATAGGCGTTTTCTTTATTGGACTCTTAATCTTTATAGGCACATACCTCATCCAATATCTAACCTGGTGTAATGTCGGAATGTCAAGGATTGAAGGTGTCTTTGGAAGATATTTTATTCCCCTTTTAGTGTTAGGACCAATGATATTTGGACTTAAAGAAAGTAATAAAAACGAAAAAAACAGTCAATTATTAGTAATAACAATGATGATAGGTTTTATATCCTCAATGATACTTCTAACAATTATGAAATTTTATTAAATACTAGTCAAGAGACAATCTTAATCTACTGCCTACCTCTTAATTTCATGGCCATCTTTCTTAAAGAAGCTGCAAGTCTATATGGTCTTGTTTTTAAAAGTTTATTCTTAAAATCCAACTCCTTTTTCAGATTTTGATTTTCTTTTTTAAATGTATTCTCTTTTTTATAAAGATTATAGATATAATTGTTAATATCTTTTATATTATCCTGAGTATTAACATCCAGAGAATCTAGACACTTGAAAAATCTTAGATAATCGAAGTTTTCAATATGATATGACTCTATTTCATATAACGCTTTAAAATAATCTTCAGGATGTTTTTCAATATATCTAACTATGAAATTCTTCTGTCCCACATTAACAATAAAATCTAGAAGTTTAAAGATCTTCTCTTTATCTTTGGATTTCCTATATGTATTATCAAGGGATTTCATTACTTTCAATCTATCTACAACATTGAACTGAAATGACATGTCCTGCCTAGATATAGAACCTGGAACAAGGACCCTGTAATAAATGGCCTCCCTTTCATTGTCTACTATATAGAATTCAAAATCGAATTTGGAATATAGTTTAAAGAAATAGTCCAGATCCACCCCATTATATAGATTAGGATTAAACCTAACCTTATTAGCATAAATAGTAGGAACAAGTTTATTTGTTGTAATCAATAAGGGATTTACATCAAAGTCATATAAATGGAACAATCCATTGTTTTCAAGTAAGGTGTCACTGAAATAGGTTTTAGATAGATTACCCTCCAAATCCACATTAAAAAAATTACCGAGAACTATCCTATTTGATTTACGATGTTTATATAATTCCTCAAGATAGTTATAGGAGATATAATCATCAACATCAATAAAGATACAGTATTCCCTATCAATAGTATCAAGGGCCAAATTTCTAGCATTGGACACTCCTTTTTGAGATTCCATTATTTCAATATTTAAATCAGTATTCTCACTTTTAAATCTTTTAATAATACTCTCGGAATTGTCCCTTTCACCATTTATGATAAATAATGCATCAAAAAGATTCTTATCCAAAGTTTGATTCTTTAATGAATCCAATAATTTTAGAATGTATTTTTCTCCTTTATAAGTAGGAACAATTATAGATATCCCTTGATTAAAATCAGACATGTTATCCAACCTAAGTTTACAAAATAGTAAAAAAAAAAATAAAAAATAGTTTAAAATAAAAATGTTTCTTTCTTATTTATAAAACAGCTCTAATTAATTATATTCTTAATTAAAAGTTTAATTTAATGATATTTAAATATCATCAATATTATTCTTTAACCAAGGAATTAATCCACCGCTATTTAGGATATTTAACATGAATGGAGGTAATTTCTTGAATTTAACTTCTTCACCAGATGAGGTTTTAATCACTCCCTTTTCCATGTCAACATCTATTATATCTCCATCTTTTACCTTATCAGCAATTCCAGGAGCTTCAATAAGTGGAATTCCAATATTAGTAGCGTTTCTATAGAAGATTCTTGCAAAGGATTCTGCAATTACAGCACCAATACCTAAACCTTTCATTGCAATAGGTGCATGTTCTCTAGATGAACCGCATCCAAAGTTAGTTCCTCCAACAATGAAATCCCCTTTTTGAGCTTTTTTACTAAAATCAGGATCTAATCCTTCCATACAATGTTTAGATAATGTTTCCTCATCAGTATAGATTAGATATCTTCCAGGTAAAATAACATCAGTATCAACATCATTTCCAAATTTCCATACTTTTCCTTCCATATTATTATCTCCTTAATTATCAGGTAAAGAAATTTCTCCCTTAATAGCTGAAGCAGCTGCAACCTTTGCAGATGATAAGTATACCTCACCATCAGGACTACCTTGTCTTCCTTTAAAGTTTCTGTTTGATGTTGAAAGACTTACCTCACCAGGTCCAATAAGACCTACATGTCCACCTAGACATGGACCACAACATGGATTTGTAACAAGTGCGCCAGCATCAACGAATATTTTTATTAAACCTTCATCTAAACATTTAGAATAAACTTCACGGGAAGCAGGAATCACAAGCATTCTTGTACCCTTTGCAATCTTATGTCCTTTTAGGATTTCTGCTGCATCCCTCATATCCTCAATTCTTCCATTGGTACATGAACCTAAGAATACCTGATCCACATGTTTTGAAACCTCACTTGCGTCTTTAACATTATCAACATGATTTGGACAAGCAATCTGTGGATCTAAATCAGATACGTCTATATCTACGGTTTCATAGTTTGCATCCTTATCTGTTTTAAATATCTCATATGGTTTATCTGTTCTACCATTTAGGTATTCCTTGGTTTTTTCATCTGCCTCACATAAACCTACTTTTCCACCCATTTCCACGGTCATGTTTGAAAATACCATCCTATCAGATATGCTCATATTTTCAATTGTATCTCCAACAAATTCACATGCCTTATAAGTAGCACCGTCTGCTCTCATCTTACCAATAATGTGTAATATAACATCTTTTGCAGAGGTATTTTCTTTTAAATCTCCAGTAATATTAAATCTAATAGTCTCAGGAACTTTAAACCATAATTTACCTGTTGAAAGAACCATAGACATATCAGTGGATCCAATACCAGTCGCAAATGCACCTAATGCACCATGGGTACAGGTATGTGAGTCGCAACCTACTACAACCTCACCTGGACGAATATGTCCCATTTCAGGAAGTACCTGGTGACATACACCTTGATTTACATCATAAAAATTAGTGATGTTCTGTTCTTTTGCAAATTTTCTCATAAATATATGATTGTTAGCAGCTGTAATTGAATCAGCAGGTACCTGATGGTCGAATGGAATAACAACTTTATCCTTATCCCATACCTTTCCAGTACCGATTTCTTCAAATCCTTCTACAGCAAGAGGACCTGTTAAATCATGAATCATAGCGATATCAATATTAGCCATAACAATTTCTCCAGCCTCAACCTTATCTTTACCTGAAGCCTTAGCTAATATCTTTTCAGACATTGTCATAGACATAATTCTTTTCTCCATAAATTGATTTAAAAAAATTTTAAATTATAAAGTCAATTAAAATAATTAATTTTTTATTATTCTATTAATATTAATTTATTTGTTTTTATAAATATAGTTTAAAAGCATCTAAAAAAAATCTAAAGAATTATTAATTCTATAATTAAATAAATTAAAAAAAATAAAAAAAAGTAAGATTTATAAAATTTATCCATGAAAGTTAAAAAAATGATGAATTTACATTCTAAAATAAAACATCTTAATCATGTTAATTATTAAAATGATGCATAAATCTAAATCTTATAAAGGTTTCCGAAATTAAAGAGAGTTATCTCATCTGGAACATCCTTAATAATGTCTTTAGTATCAAATATAATCGGATCTTCCATCTTATCAACAAATAGATTATAATCCAAATCCTTAAATTCATTATGATCCGCAAGTATCAATGCAAGTGAAGCACCGTCCAAAGCATCTTCAAGTGACAGATAACTTTCATCTTCAACATGTGGATCATGGACTCCTATCTTATAACCCTCCTTTTGAAGTTTTGATATGATTTCAAATGCTGGACTTTCCCTAGTATCTCCAGTATTACCTTTATATGAAACTCCAAGAATTGCAATTTTAGGGGTATATTCATCGGTATAATTTTGAATAATCTTTTTAGTATTATCTACTGTAAATTGTGGCATGCTATTATTGGTATCCCTTGCAAGCTTAATGATTTTGGCAGTATCTGGTGCTTTAGAATATATAAAATACGGATCTATTGCAAGACAATGTCCACCTACACCTGGACCTGGATTATGAATGTTGACCCTAGGATGTTGGTTTGCAAGTTTAATTACATCTAGTGCATTTGCACCAATCTTCTCACAGATTTTAGTAAGTTCATTTGCAAGTGCAATATTAACATCACGATATGTGTTTTCCATACATTTGGACAATTCTGCAGTTATAGCCTCTGTTTTTAACAATTTACCTTTTACAAATATTCCATAAGCCTCTGCAGCTTTTTCAGTACAGGCTTCAGTTACTCCACCGATAATCCTATTATTGTTTACAAGTTCATACATAATTTGGCCTGGAAGTACCCTTTCAGGACAATGTGCTAGATATAAATCTTTCCCAATAGTGAATCCAGCCTCTTCAAATATTGGTTTGATTATATCGTTTGTAGATCCTGGAGCAATAGTTGATTCAACTATAACTGTATTACCCTTTTCCAGATAGTCAAGAATAGATTTACAAGCACTTATAACATAACTTAAATCACAGCTTAAATCTTCAATAACATATGGAGTAGGTACAGTAATAATAAATACATCTGCCTTATCAGGTTTTAAAGATACATGATATCGGCCTTCAGTTAAAGCATTGTTAATACTTTCACTTATGCCTGGTTCTTCAATGTGAACAATTCCATCTTTCAAGTCTTTAATAATCTCTTTATTAACATCTACTCCCAAAACGTCACAGTTATTCTTTGCAAATAATGCTGCTGTTGGAAGTCCGATATATCCTTGACCTACTACACAAACTTTCATTATATCACTTCTAAGTAAAACTAAATAAAAATAAAATTAGTTATTAAAAAAATCATTTAATTATAATATATTAATTATATATTAAGTAAGATAAATATATTTTTGAATAAATTTTAATAATACAGTTAACGGTGCTAATATGAGAATTTTAATTACTGGTGGAGATGGAATGCTAGGTACGGATTTAAGGGAGGTACTTAAAAGTGAAGATTTAATCCTAACAAATCATGAATCTTTAGATATTACTGATAGAAACCAAGTAATGAAAAAAATAAAAGAATATAAACCGGAAATAGTAATTAATTGTGCTGCTATGACAGATGTAGACGGATGTGAAAGTAAAAGGGATTCAGCATATAAACTAAATGCCGAAGGACCTAAAAATTTAGCTTTAGCTTGTAGAGAAATTGACGGAACATTGGTACAGATTAGTACAGATTATGTATTTAAAGGAAATAAGAATAAACCACTTGTAGAAGACGATGAATTAGGACCTATAAGTATCTATGGAAAATCTAAGCTTAGAGGTGAAGAAAATGTTGAGGATATCCTGGATAAATATTTTATTATAAGAACTGCTTGGTTATATGGAAAGAATGGTCCTAATTTTATAGAAAAAATGTTAGAACTTGCAAAAACCCATAATAGTTTAACGGTTGTAAATGATCAAAAAGGCTCACCAACATTTACAAAAGACTTATCCAAAGGAATATACGAGTTAATTAAATCTAATAAATACGGAATATATCATATAACAAATAGTGGAAGCACTACCTGGTACGAATTTGCAAAGCTAATATTCAAAAAGAAAGAAATCAATATTAATGTCATGCCTGTTACAAGTGAGGAGTTTGCAGCTCCTGCTCCAAGACCGCATTATTCAGTGTTATCCCATGATAAATGGAAAAACAACGGATTTGAAGAGCTCAGAAATTATGAAGATGCCTTAGACGAATATTTAAATTTATATTAAATAAACCAATGTAAAAATTATTAATCATATATTTTTAAATTATCTCTACTTCAATTAATCTTATAAAAGTTAATTATAATATTAAATATTATATTAATGTATAAAGTTTATTTATTTTAAATGACAAATATGAAATATTATATATAATAATTATATATTACAAAACAATTGCATAAATTACAATCATTTAATAAAATGATTTATTAAATTAAAATAGGTTTTTAAAATGAGATTAACAGTTATCGGAACAGGATATGTAGGGCTTGTTACAGGAACATGCTTTGCAGAAATGGGAAATCAAGTTTATTGTGTAGATGTCAATAAAAAAATTATTAATAATCTTAAAAAAGGAATTATACCTATTTACGAACCACAACTTTCAGATATGGTTATTGATAATCAAAACAAGGGAAATATCACATTTACAACCGATACCAAAACATCACTAGAAAAATCCGATATATACTATATTGCAGTTGGAACACCAATGAGTGAGGACGGTAGTTGTGACTTAACCTATGTTTACAATGTAGCATCTGAGATAGGACAATATATGAACCATGACTGTTATGTCGTTATTAAATCAACTGTTCCAGTAGGAACATCTGATGAGGTTAAAAGTATTATTAATGAGGAATTAGATAAAAGAGGGGAAAAATTCGATTTTAAAATGATATCTAATCCTGAATTTTTAAAAGAAGGTTCTGCAGTCCATGACTGTTTATTCCCAGATAGAATAATAATCGGATATGAGGATGAGGAATGTTATCAAATAATGGAAGAACTGTATGAACCATTTACAGATAACAATAAAAACATTTTATTCATGAATATCAAAAGTGCTGAACTTACCAAATATGCGGCAAATGCTATGCTTGCATCTAGAATATCCTTTATGAATGAGATGGCGAATATCTGTGAGAAAACCGGAGCAAATATTGAGGATATCCGCATTGGAATTGGAACGGACAAAAGAATTGGAAGCCATTTCTTACATGCCGGATGCGGATACGGTGGAAGTTGTTTCCCGAAAGATGTTCAAGGATTAATCAGTATTGCGGAACAAAATGGATTAGACCCTAAACTTTTAAAAGCAATTGAGGATGTTAACTACAATCAAAAATTATCATTGGTTAGAAAGGTTGTAGACCACTTTGGAGAGGATTTGAGTGGTTTAACCTTTGGTATATGGGGTCTTTCATTTAAACCAAATACTGACGATATGAGAGAGGCAAGTTCCATAACCTTAATCAATGAATTAACTAAAAAGGGAGCTAAAATCCAGGCATATGATCCTAAAGCTATGGAAGAATCTAAAGAGAAATATCTAAAAGATAATGAAAATATTGAATATTTCAACAACAAGAAAGATGCTTTAGTTGATGCAGATGCAATGATTCTTGTAACAGAATGGAAGGAATTTAGAACTCCCGACTTTAGTGTAATCAAGAAAATACTTAAAAATCCAGTTATATTCGATGGAAGAAACCAATATAATAATGAGAAACTTAAAAAATTAGGATTCAAACATTATCAAATAGGTATTAAAGATTAATACCAAAAGATTAAAAGAATTATTATGGAAAAAACTTAAGGTTTTCTAGAAAATATAAAATATTAATATATAAAATATAAAATAATATTATATTAAGAATAATTTAATTTATTAAAAATTATGAGGTAATGATATGACCAAAATACAATGGGCGGCTTTATTTATTATTTTAATCATGGCCTTAAGTGGTGTAGCATATTTTGTAATACTAGTAGTTTAAATAAATTTTATTTTTCATATTAAGGTATTTAGATTTGAATTTATGTTTATTTTAAAAAATAGAATATTTTAAATTTAATCCATATTTTAAGGTATAATAAATTATAAAAATAAAGGAGAGTATAAAATGGGAAAATATAATATTGGAGCAGTTGTTGCTGAATTTAATTTTGATATTAATCAAAGTATGTTAGGTCTTGCTAAAGAAGAGGCTAAATCAAGAGGTAGTGAAATTACTAAGGTATTTATTGCACCTGGAGTATTTGATATGGCTCTTCCTATTAAAAAATTACTTGAAAGGGATGACATTGATGCTGTTGTAGCATTAGGTTCTGTAATTGAAGGTGCAACAGACCACGACCAAATAGTAGCTCAACATGCAGCTCGTAAAATTACCGATTTATCCCTAGATTATGATAAACCTGTAACATTAGGTATTAGTGGTCCAGGTATGACAAGACTTGATGCACATAAACGTATTGATTACGGTAAAAAAGCTGTAGAGGCAGCTATTAAACTTTTAGATAGATTAGAAGAACTTGAGGAAGAATAGACTAATCTATTTTATTGAAAATTGAAAAATTTTCTTTTAATTTATTTTATTTATATAAAAAAAGCTTTTTTTAAATATTATTTATTTTTAGATGATTCTATGGAAATATTAAAACCTGAAGATTTAAAAAAAAGATATGATGACCCTTGGATAGCACCATATAAGAAAGTTTTAACAATGGTAGATAATGATACAGTTGAAATCGTTGAGTATCATTCATGTATATCAGGATCACATTGGTTAGTAAACCAATATAAGCATAGTAGTCCATTGATTAAAAAAGCATATCGTGATGGAAACAAACATGTATTTATTGGAAAAGTTGGTAAATCACCACTGGATTTAAAAGCAAGTTATAATGCTGCTGGAATTGAAGAGATTCAGGTAGATGGCGATGAGGTTAAAGTAACCCATGCAGGACTTGCAGGTGCAGGTGTTGGAGCTGCAATGTGCAGAGGTATGGGTGACGGAGTAAAGTATATCCAACTTTTAAAAGAAGGTGGAGGCTCTAAACTAGGAAAGGCAGTTGTAGTTACTCCAAAACTTGAGAAAGTTGTTATTGGTATAGATGATACCGATATAAAAGATAAAGGTGCAACCTGGACCATGGCACATAACATTGGTGAGGAATTAAAAGAGAAAGGATTTGAATACTTGGACCATGTTATATGTCAATTATACCCTAAGAATCCTCATAAAACTCAAAATTGTGTTTCAATTGCACTGACCTTTGCAGTAAAAGAGGAGGATAAGGATAGACTTATCAACAGAATAGTTGAACTTCTTAAAAGGGACACACTATCAAATGAAACATCAATTGCAGTTAAAACAGGAATTGAGATACCTGAAAAATTAAGGGAATATGCACATAAAACAAAAACAGGTATGATGGATGTAGAGACATCTGAGAAAATAGCAGATGAGTTAGGTATAGATCTTATTGCAGTTACAGGAGACCATGGAAAGATTGGCGCTCTTGCAGCTTTAGGTTTATATGACGATCCTGATGAAGCTGTTAAAATATATAATTAATTAAATAATTATATTCTATTTTTTACTTTTTACTTTTTTTTAAAATTATATAAACTTATAAAAAATTTTTATTTTTAGTTTTTTTAAAATTAGTTAAACTTATAGAAAATTCAATAAACCTTATTAACTTAGTTAAAAATTTAGAAACTATTTCCATATTAAAAATTCTATTACAGTTAATAAATGTCTTAAATACAATTAAATAGTGCATTAAATATTATAAAACATTTATAAACTTAAAAAATCAATCAATAAAACCTGATTTTATACAAGTTTTATAGTTTTTTGTATAGATGGTTAAAATCCTATATGAATTAAATTATATTTTATTAAAAAAAATTTACTTTAAAATCCCTAATTTTTAATAAATTAATTGTTTTAATTAGTTTTATCTACTTTTACTAAATGTTTACTGAATATTTTCAAATCATTTTAGAAAATATTATATATGTTAAGATATCTATTATAAAATGTACATTATTTATTGATGTACGTTAAGGGGGAATTTCAGTTTTTACTTTAATTTTTAAAAAAAGGTTTTTTATTTATTTTAATTTTATTTGATTTTTTTCATAAAGCAATTCTGAAAATACTCCTAAAAAAATTAGGGGGAATCTTTTTGAAGAAAGAAAAAATAATAATAGTATCATCTATTATTCTAATTTTTTTATTATGCATTGGAGCAATCAGTGCTGCTGATTCAGATAATGTAACATCTAATTCAATAGATATTGTAAGTTCAAACAATGCTACTGATGAAAGTCCATTAACTGAAGATAATAGTAACACTCTAAGCGATTTGAATAATAAAATAACCAATGATAATACTGGCAATATTAATCTTGATGAGAATTACACCTATTCAAGTGGTAGTGATTCAGGCATTAGTGATACTGGTATTGTTATAGGTAAGGACTTAACTATTACTGGTTCTAAAGACTCCAGCATTACAATTGATGCTAAGAACTCATCTAAAATATTCACTATAAATAAAGGCGTGACTGTAACCTTAGATGGTTTAACCTTTATAAACGCTAATGGAGAATATGGTGGAGCAATAAGTAATAGTGGAACTTTAATTTTAAAAAACTGTACTTTCATTAATAACACTGCAACCAATAGAGGAGCAGCTGTTTTCAACAATGGAGGATCAGTTGATGTGAATAATACTATTTTTGATGGAAACGACATAACCGCAAGATCCAAAAACATAGACAACGGTGGAGCAGCAATATTCAACGACAACGGAACAATAACCGTAACAAACTCCAAAATAACAAACAACATCAAAAACCTCGTACCAAGAAACGGAAGCAAAGGAGGCTTCATAGACGCAGCAATATGCTCACTAGGAGGAACCACAACAATAAACAACACAATATTCACAAATAACAGCGGATGCTACGGAGCAGGAATATACATAGGACCAAAATCAACCACAAACGGAAACCTAAACGTAAACAACTGCACATTCACAAACAACACCGCACTATTCGGAAACGGAATATTCCTAGACTACAACACAATAGCAACAATAAACAACTCAAACTTCAAAAACAACAAAGCAAACGGAATAGGATCCCCAGGAACAAACGCAAACAGTGGAGCAGCAATATCCACAAGCAGACACAAAGAACTAACAATAACCAACACAAACTTCACAAACAACACAGCAAAAGAAGGAGGAGCAATTAAAGCAGACGGCGGAATAACAAAAATAAACAACTGCACATTCACAAACAACACCGCAACAGACATAGCAGGAGCACTAATAATAAACAACAAAGGAAAAGCACAAATAACCAACACAAACTTCACAAACAACACAGCATACAACGTAGGAGGAGCACTCTACGACGACACCAACGAAACCATATACCAAGAAAACAACACATACACAAACAACACTCCAACCAATATTGGAAGTAAAAAATATAATTTAGGCATTAGTGTAGACAATATTAGCTACAATGAAAATGCTGAGATTAAGATTGCCTTAACTGATAAAAACAATAATACATTAAGTCAGAGTATTACCGTAATTGTTAATGGCAATGAATATGAGGTTGACGTTACTGATGGTAATGGTGTTTTAACTCTCAATAATCTTGCAGCAGGTAAATATACCGTAATTGCAAGTTTAAAATCAAATAATACAGAGTTAACTAGTAAATATGCAGAATTTACAGTAAGAAAAGCTACACCAGCAATCACTGTTACAGGAGCTGACATAAGTTATGGTAATGATGAGACTGTAACAGTCACATTAACTGGAGTAAACAATACAGGATTAAATGATACCATCACTTTAACAATCAACAACACTGAATATAATATCACAACAATTGACGGTGTTGGTTCAGCAGTTATCAGTAATCTTTCAGCAGGTACCTACAATGTTAATGTAGTTTACATTGGAAACGATAATTATACTTCAACTAATGGAAAATCTGAATTTGAAGTTTCACCAATGGCAACTAAACTTAATGTTGATTTTGACAGTAAAGCTAACATTATTGTTAGATTAGTTGATGCTAATGGTAATCCTATTAGTAATGCTAATATTAGTTATTTAATTAATAATACCGAAGTTATTCCTGTTTTAGTTACTGATGAGAACGGTAATGCTCAAATCAATGATTTAACAGGAAATAATTATATTACATTAATATATGGTGGTAACAATAATTACTTAGGAACTAACTCTTCAAAATACGTTGTAATGGTTCCTAAACCAGAAAGAATTGCAAGTCAAATCATATCATCCGATTTTAAACAGACCGCTGTTGATTATTATAAAGGTGAACGTGGTGGATACTTTGTTGTAGCACTTAAGGACTCTGAAGGTAATGCTTTAGCTGGTAAACACATCAGTATTGGTTTTAATGGTAAGGTTTACAACCGTACAACCGATGAAAACGGTAGCGCTCGTCTTCAAATCAACCTTGCAAATGCAGGTGTCTATACTTTTGCTACTGCATTTTTAGGTGACGATGAGTGTAACGGTAGTTTTGTTGTAAATAAGATTACAGTTACTAAAAAATCCTCCACTATCACTGTTAAAGGAACCAATCCTGTTAAAGTAAGATCTTATAGGACCCTAACCTTCAATTTAAAAGGTGTTAAGGCAATTGATAAATCATCTTATGTTAATGCTATTGGTAGAACATTAAAGGTCACTGTTAATGGTAAGACATATACTTTAAAAACCGACAAGAATGGTAAAGCTACTTTAAAAGTTAGATTTACCAAGGCAGGTACTTATACCATTAAGACTGCATTTACAGGTGACGGTACCTTTAATGCTAAGACAATGAACAGCAAGATAACAGTAAGAAGATAAAAATTAGATTTTTTTTAAAAAGTCATTAACTTGACTATTTCTTATTTTTTTAAAGAAGATTTTTTAATATTTCAATCACTATAAAAAAAAAAGGTTAAAAACTTATTATATTTAATTAAATCACATTTAAAACATATATCAGTAATTTTATATAATAAAATTTAACAACATTAAAAATTTAATAAAAGCTAATTTCTACATTTAAAATCTCAAAATTTTAGAAATAATAGGTCTCTTTTTATTAAAAATTCTTTAATTTTATAAAAACTAATTTTGAACTCTTTAAATTCTATTTTTATATGTGAAATAATATTTAAAACATAAACTAATCACATGATACATTTTTATTGAATTTTTCCATTGTCTTGACTATACCTTATTTTATAAAAAAGACTAGATTAGATTTTAAAAAAACTATAAACCATAGATGCATGAAAACTTTCCTAAAACAAATAAAAGATAGCCAAAATAATATCCAATATAAAATAATTAAAACTAAAATAATCGACAAAGATTTTCAATATAAAAAGAACTAATGAAATCTATAAAAAAATAGGATGCTCCATCTATACATATCACAGGAAAATTTAAAAATCTATTTAAACACGGTTTAAGACTTAAGATATTAAGATTAAAAATCTGCTTTCAAACAAAAAATAGTTTAATAAAAATCCTAAAAATAGAAAAAAGAGATAGAAATAAAAATAAATTTAAAATTTATATGATTTTTTATAGATAATCAAGGCTTATTGATTGTCATCTGTTTCTGTAGTAGTATAATCCTCATTGGAACCGTTATTAATATTAGTACTATTTGTTGTTTGATTTGTTAAAACAAAACTCAAGAAAGTTCCATCACTAGTATCAACAGCATTTCTAACAGATGATGTGTCACCTTTAGATCTTAACTCTATGCTATGAATGCCATAGTCACATTGGAAAGTACGATTATTTGTAATGTTATCAACTGTAAATGTACCTACCAATTCACCATTTACATCGATTTCATAGGTTTTATTTTCTTCAAATATTGCTGATGTTGTTGCAATGTAATGATTATCCATATAAATATCAAATGTTGATGCGTTAATAGATTTATACTCAACATTATAGTTTTCAGTTATGTTATAAGACAGATCAGAGATATTCAAAGCACGGACCGTGTGATGAACTAAAGCTCCATTAAATGTTGAAGCAATATGAGAATTCGGTATAATCTCCCCACTTCTAATATTCAAATGTCTTCTCAAATCTTTTGAAACCCTTAGAGTATTATCCTCATTCTGTCTTGTTTTATTTATTGAGTAAACATCATCATTTATATAGACAGTATCTCCATAATTCATTTGCAACGTTTGTAAGGCTTGATACGGCATTCTAATAATATCTGATTCATTCTCTATTGCACTATCCACAGTATAGGGGCCTCTAACAGCAATATGATTATCAGATCCATGACCAAATATTACAAGATTTCTTGATGTAGCCTCAATAGATATCTGTCCGTTATCTCCAATGGTAGCTGCAGAGATAAATGTAGATATCATTAAAATCAATACAAAGAATACTATGATAATTGGAAAATGCATTTTAATAAAGGATATCAGAACATTTTTATTGGTTGGAGCTTTCCTAAATACTGTTATCGACCTTAAAATCAGTATTATTATATAGATAATAGCCAATATAATACCTAAGAAAATAAATATTACACTTAATTGATAAGGTACTTGAGGAACAAAGAACAATAAAAACAGGCCTAAAATAGCTAATGTTAATCCTAAAATAGACATTCTAATATAGTTTCCCAAGGTATCAATCATTGATATACGTCCATAATCCATAGCACGTGTAATGATTGTTCTTACAACCTCATTGGCCATTTCATGTAAATCACCCAATGGAGACATGTCATGTTGGATATCTCCAATGTCAACCTCCATGATTTTAATTCCTCTAACATCGGCATCTAAAACAATACCAACATCAACACCATAATCACTTTCAAAATTAAGCTTATTTAAAACTGAACGTTTTGCAGCAAATTGACCACTTAATGGCTGATCATAATTAATCTCAGGAAAGAAAAAATTTAAAAGAGGCTTTGCAGTAAGTTCTGTTACACGGCCGCTTTCCCTTGAGAACTTAGTCTTTGTAATATCTGTTTCACCATTAAGAATAGGCTTAATAATCAAATCTACTTTTTCCTGAGTTAAATTTTTAATATCTGCATCTATAAAAGCAATAATATCTGCTTTAGAAGAATTTACACCTGTCTTAATAGCTGCCCCTTTACCTTTGTTAACATTATGATTAATTACACGGGCACCAGCAGATTTAGCCTCGGATTCTGTATTATCAGTAGAACCATCATTTACTACAATTACCTCATGAATATAATCCAATTGTTTTATAACACCAATTACAGTAGCAACAGACTCTTCCTCATTAAATGCAGGTATTACAACATCAACAGTTAAGTTTTTAGAACTAGAATCAGAAGACTTTCTAAAGTTAAACAAGAAAAAACCTCTTTAAATCTTTTAATTATGGATTTAGAAAATGATTAAATTTCCCCATTAATAATTTATTATTAAACTTATTTATTAAAATAATCTTTTATAAAAATATCCTAACTTTTATATAAATACTATTAAAATTAGATTTTATTAGAATTAAAAATTATAAAGGTCTAATAAAAATTAGATAGAAAACAAGACAGATTCATTCCAATTGAAACAACCCTTAAAAAATAGAATTAAAAAAATAGAATTGAATATTAGATGCCTTTTTTATGAAAAAATATTATTTAAAGCATTATAACAATAAAAAAACAATAATGGAATACTTTAAAAAAACGGCAAAGTTTAAAATGATATTTAAGAAAGGTGGAAATTAAAGAAAATGAAAAATCTAATTATCTTTCTTATTGCCGGCATCTCTTGCAAGACGAATTAATGTTAAATGTTGTTCAAAGTTTTGGTCATGTTGTTTTTTAAGAACATGTAATATTACACCACTTAAGAATATCATTACAGCAGTTAAAAATACTACACCTACGGAAATTAATGTAGGTATTTTTAAAACCGTACCAGTATCTAAAAAAGAAATCAACACAGGATAGAAATAAGCAAATGCAATAATTAAAAGAATTAATGTCATTAATGAAAAGAAAGACAAAGGTCTAGTATCTCTAAATAATGATAAAATAACTCTTATAACTTTAAAACCATCACTGAAAGTATTTAATTTAGAGAAACTACCGTCAGCCCTATCCCTATAATCAATAGGAACTTCAACAAGTTTAAAATTGTGATTTAAAGCAAATATGGACATTTCAGTTTCTATTTCAAATTCCTTAGAATGGACTGGATATGATTTTACAAAGTCATAGTCAAATGCTCTCATTCCAGTCATAATGTCATGTAGGTCACTGTCAAAGATTTTATTAATGGATTTTCTAACAAAGATATTACCACTATTATGGAAAGGACGTTTATTCTCGGTAAAATATGTAGAGGATAGTCTATCTCCAATTACCATGTCTGCTCTCTTTTCCAATATTTCCTTTTCTAGTTCAGGAGCAGCTTCAGCAGGATAAGTATCATCACCATCTACCATAATATAACAGTCTGCATCAATATCCCTAAACATTGATCTAACTACATTACCCTTTCCCTGTCTATATTCATATCTTACAATTGCCCCTTCTGCTTTCGCTATTTTATCTGTACCGTCTGTGGAATTATTATCATAGACATAGATATCTGCATGTGGCATTACCCTTTGAAAGTCATTAATAACCTTTTTAATAGTTACTGCCTCATTATAACATGGAATCAAAATAACCGTTCTCATTAAATCACAAAACCCTTAAATTTTTAATTATTTATGTATTTTATTTAATAAAAATTTTTTTATATAAAAATAAATAAGGTATTGAAATGAATTATTACAAGATAAAATAGAAAAGTATAGTCCAATTATTATCTGTACAACTAAAGTATAAATTCTAAAAATCATGAAAAAGACATGAGTTTATTCACCTATTTTATAAAAATTTTAATCTCTTATATTTATTCAAACTTAATTAAAGATAATGATTAATGTATCTATTTAATTAAATATAATTGGAATATGTTAAAGAATTCCTAAATTCCGTCTAGGCATTATTAAAAAATATAATTAGAAATTTTTAAGTTAAAAAAAATACAATAATTTTAATATTATTAATTTCTAAAATATATAATAATTGATGATTTTAATTTTGTGTGATTTTTGGTGGAAAAATGGGGGAAAACTCTTCTTTAAGGCTTAACTTAATAAGTCTATTAAACAATCTTGAAAAAAACAAATGGTATTTATTATTATATGTAATAATGATTTTATCATTTTCACTTTTTCAACTATTCGCTTATAACCATCATGCTTCTGTAAAGCGTGAAGTAATTACCTTGTTTTTACTTATATTAATAGGTATTATCCTATTATTATATAGAAATAGTAATAAAGAGAAGATACATAGAATAGCTTTCGTGACTATTATAGTGTTTGGAATTATAACCTTAGTATTATCACCAATACTTGTTGGCTGTGATGAGGATGAACATTTAGCAAGAACGGATTTAACCTCAGAGGGTGTTTTCATCCCCCACTATGAACAGATCGGTTCCCATAGAGGGTATATTGTTAATGATTATGTTGTAGCGCTTGATGAGAAAACAAGATTTAAAACAATATTCTCATCTGCAACAGATGACAAACCAATAAATAAAAGTTCACATCTGGTTGAAGCGGCATTTGCTCAGAATGCATTTTATGCCTATCTGCCTCAGGGTTTTGGAGCATTTTTAGCTAAGGAATTGAACCTTACAAATATATGGGTACTTTGGTTAGGAGGTATTATGAACCTTCTCATGTATGCATGTGTGGCATCATATGCTGTTAAAAAGACACCGATACTAAAGGTTCCGATGTTGATGATAGCATGTCTACCATTTACCATATATGAGGCCACGACTGTAAGTTCAGATGCATTTATCAATTGTTTCTCACTGCTTTTAATGGCATATTTCTTCTCAATGTATAAGACAGAGAAGGCCAGTGTAAGTAAGGAAAACTTGATAATATTCTATATCTTAGTACTGCTTGTAGGATTAATCAAGCCGCCACTATTGTTATTTGCATGTTTAACCCTAATTATTCCAAGGGAAAACTACGAGTCTCCATCCTACTTCAAATATGCTTTAATTGGAATAATATTGATATTTATAATAGGAGTCCTATGGAATGTAACCTATTCAATGCCGAATATGAGAAGATCACATAGGGGACCTAGGGCCCAGGAATTAAATATTGACACGGTTTTACAGTTGAAATTCATGTTTTCCAGTGTAAAATATTTCACGGCAGTAATGGGTGACATCCTATCAAAGACATGGTATGTATTTAAAGACTTATTCAGATTCTGTGATTGGCAGGGAAAATATGGTGTATATCAATCTTCAATATTGGCTTTAATCTTTTTAGTATACTATGGAATTATAAGCTTTCTATATCCAATAAAATATAAGATAAGTAGAAATAAAAGATTATTTGCCGTTTTAGTATTTTTAGTCATATATATTGCATTATTCCTAATACAATACTTAACCTGGACACCTGTAGGATCACTTAGAATTCAAGGAGTTCAAGGAAGATACTTCATACCACTGCTAATATTACTTCCATTTATACTGAATATTAATAGTGAGAATACAAGATATGGTGAAAGAATAAGAAAACACATTACAAAAGAAAGATTAGACAACATAAATCTTCTAACCTACATTGTAATTATCGGACTGTTATCCTGTCTACAGATATTAACAGTAGTTTTATATTATTAAATTTAATATATACCTACTTTTTTTTATAATTTTAACTCAATAATCTAATTTTTTTAACTAAATAAATTCTTAAAAATTTTTCATAAATATATCTAATACTTTTTCTATTACTTTAATTCTATAGTCCAATTTTTTAACAAAATAAATTCTTAAAAATTTTTCATAAATTTTATGCTTTTTCCTGAAATTTTTCTAAATCCATTAAAATATTAAATATTTAATCTTACAAAATAAATTCTTAAAAATTTTTCATAAATTTTATGCTTTTTCCTGAAATTTTTCTAAATCCATTAAAATATTAAATATTTAATCTTACAAAATATTATTATTAAAAATTTATTAATCAACTAGACTATTAAATAGTTAGTCTTCATGAAAATTTTATTTTTATTTTTAATATTAAGGTGGTAGAATGAAACCAAAAGTAATGATAATATTAGGTTCTGCATCAGATATTAAAATAGCTCAAAAATGTATAGATAAATTAGAAGAATTAAAGATACCATATGATTTTAAGATTTCTTCAGCACACAGAACCTATAAAAAAGTTAAACATGACGTACTCCAAGGTACAAAAAATGGAATTGAAGTATTTATTGCAATTGCAGGTATGGCGGCACACCTACCGGGAGTTATCGCATCATTTACACATAAACCTGTTATCGGAGTACCTGTTGAAGCTAAATTAGATGGATTAGACGCATTATATGCAAGTATTCAAATGCCGTTTCCAGCACCGGTTGCTACTGTTGGAATAGATAGGGGAGATAATGCAGCAATCCTTGCAGGGCAAATCATTGCAACATATGATAAAAATATGAGAGCAAATATTCATGATTTAAGATCAGGTTATAAAAACAAGGTTTATAATAGTGAAAAGGAATTGCTAGAAGAGTTAAATGGTGAATATATTCAAAAAGACTTTTTAGTAGACGACTTTGATGATATTGAATACAATGACAATAAAAACTTAGATGTTGAAGCGTTATCACCTGATGAATGTCCTGATGTAGCTGTAATAGCTGGAAGCCATTCCGATATGAGTATTGCTAAGAAAATATCCACTTTACTTGATCGTATGAAAATATCATATGATTTATCAGTTGTAAGCCCTATCAGACATCCTAAGAAATTCCAAGAATATATGATGAAAATGGAAAATGTTAAAATATTTATTGGTGTTAATGGATTATCCTCACAGGTTACAGGTTCTATAGTAGGTTCCAGTGAAAAGGTTGTATTAGGTGTTCCATGTTCCAAGGAATTCGAAGGAAAGGATGCCCTACTTTCAATGGTAAGTATGCCACCTGGTGCACCTGTTGGAACAGTTGGAATTAATAATGGCCGTAACTGTGCTATTTTAGCTGGAGAGATTCTAAGTATTAGTGACAAAAATATTGAGGATAACTTAAAAAGAATAAAATATAAGGCAGCTAATTTATAATGTGATAAAAATTAAAGATGATTCAAAGAATAATATATAGAGCTAATTTATATTTTAAAAAAAAGGTTTGCCACAGGTAAATTGAAAATTTCTTTATTTATTAAATCTTCAAACCTAAAAATATTAGATAAAGGTAGCTAATTATAAATTATAACAAATGATTAAAAAAAGTGATTCTATGAAATTAAATAGTTATAAAAATCTTATAGAAATCAACGATGAAGTGGACACTGAATATGAAATAGTAGAGATATTAAAGAAATATCCGAAGGATACTGTTTTATTCACTAATGTCAAACATCATCGTATTCCGGTAATAAGTGGAATCTGTAATACAAGGGAAAAGATTGCCCAATCAATAAACTGCAAGAAGGATGAAATTCTTCAAACAATTGTTAAGGCATGCGATAATCCAATTAAAGTTGAAAACTACAAGGATTTAGATGATTATATAAGTTATGATGCAAACTTAAATAAGATACCAATTTTAAAACACTATAAAAAAGATGGTGGAAGATATATTACAGCAGGTGTTGTATTTGCACGTGACCCTGAGACCGGAGTCCAAAATGCTTCTATTCATAGAATGCTTGTAAAAAATAGTAATACTTTAGGAATTAGACTTGTACCAAGAAACTTATTTACCTATTTCCATAAAGCAGAGGAATTAGGTAAGGATTTGGATATTACAATCTGTATTGGATTAGATCCTGCAATCCTACTTGCAAGTACCTGTTCAATACCTATTGATTCCGATGAGATGGAAGTTGCAAACGCATTTAAAAATGGTGAATTGACCTTATTAAACTGTGAGAATTCAGATTTAAAGGTTCCTGAAGCGGATATTATTCTTGAGGGAAAAATCATCCACAATAAAAGATCAAAAGAAGGTCCATTCGTAGACTTAACCGATACCTATGATGTTGTAAGAGAGGAGCCAGTCATAAAGTTAAGCAAAATGCATCTTAAGAAAAACGCCTATTATCACGCAATTATTCCTGCAGGATTTGAACACAAACTCCTACAGGGTCTTCCACAGGAACCTAGAATATTTGAACATGTTAAAAACACAGTTCCTACAGTTCAAAATGTTGCCCTAACCGAGGGAGGTTGCTGTTGGTTACATGCAGTGGTACAAATCAAGAAACAGACACAGGGTGACGGTAAGAATGTTCTAATGGCTGCGCTTTCTGCACACCCATCCCTAAAACATTGTGTTGTAGTTGATGATGATATTGATATATTTAATCCTGAGGATGTGGAATATGCAATAGCTACAAGGGTCAAAGGTGATGAAGATTTAATGGTTGTAACTAAAGCGCGAGGTTCTTCCCTAGATCCGAAAGCATTACCTGACGGTACTACTACCAAAATAGGTCTTGATGCTACCAAGGATATTAATCATCCTGAGAAATTTGAAAGAGTAAGTTTTTCCGAATTCTAAACTTACTCAATACTATTTTTTTAATCTATGCAATTTTTTATTTTATACTATTTTATCAAGTCAAAGTTTCATAATCTATAATATTAATCATTTTAATGTCTAATTTTCCTTAAAATCCACAACGATCAAATGAAACTCTAATTCTAAATAACTTAATCAATTAATCACAAAGTTTAACCTTCAACAGTACGTTATTAACCTTAATCAATCAATAACCTCCAACAGTGTGCGATGTTAAGGGTTTATTCTTCTCATGATTAATCCATTACAAAGTTTAATTTTCTACCGCAGTTAGTACATTTGTTATTTTTGATTTTACCTAAATCTTTTGTAAAATAGCCATTTCTTTCAATCAAAAGCTCACCACATTCAGGACAGAATGTATTCTGATCATCAGGCATATTACCTAAATAGATATATTCGAGTCCAGTTCTATGGGCAATATCAAATGCATTAATTAAGCTTGAAGGGTTTGTAGCCTCTATATCATCCATCTTATAGTAGGGAAATGCCCTTGTAAAATGTATAGGAACTTCCGGACCTAATTCATCCATTATAAAATCTACCAATTTTTGAATCATATCATCGGAATCATTTAAGTCTTCAATAACCAGATTTGTTAGTTCGAGATGAGCTTTACTTTCATAAATAGCTTTTATATTATCAAGTATCACATCCAGGCGGGCATCAGAGTAATCCTTATATAATTGTTTAGACATGAATTTTAAATCTATATTGAATCCGTCCATATATGGTAGAATGTACTCCAGTGCCTCAGAGGTAAAAAATCCATTGCTTATGAAAACATTTTTAATATTTTCCCTATGGGCAAGTTTAGAACAATCCTCAACATATTCTAAAAACATAGTAGGTTCATTGTATGTATAAGCAATTGACTTACAGTTTGTTAAAGCTGCATTTTTAACAATTGTCTCTGGCATAATATTAACAGTACCAATATCTTTGGCAATTTTCTGTGAGATGATATAGTTCTGACAAGCCAAACATGCCATATTACAACCATAACCACCTATCGAATATGCTAAGCTTCCGGGATAAAAATGGTACAATGGTTTTTTTTCGATTGGATCAACATTATATGAGGATATTTGACCATAGGTAATTGAATATAGGTCTCCCCCATCATTATACCTTGTCATACAAAGACCATAATCCCCTTCTGGAATTATACAATTTTGGTTACAGATATTACACTTAACCCTTGACTTAGCTAGTTTTTCATATAATACAGATTCAATTTTCATAGAAGACAACCCCTTTTTAATTTTTAATAATATTAATTTAATTATAACTTGAAATGTTCATAACCCATACCTGATAAGGTTTTAATCTCATTATTGGTGAGGACTATTTCAAGTGTATTATTTAAGGTAACCTCACCTATAACATAGAAATCCAGATATTTTTCAATTTCACTCTTTAAATCCCTAGGCATAATGAATATAAGCTCGAAATCCTCGCCGGTATGAAATAGCAATTCATATAAATCAAGATTCAAACTATCTACAATAGTTAGATACTCCCTATCAACAGGTATTTTATTTTCATAAATTCTAATACCCTTATTATATGGAACATTACCATTAATTGAGTCAGAATATTTTTTATCCGCTTCCAGTAAGGATTCAAGTTCGCTTGCAAGACCGTCCGTTATATCAGTTGCGGTTTTAACCCCTAAGGATAAAAGTTTCTCCCCTTCACTTAACCTTGCATTAGGTTTTAATGCCTTATTTATTGATTCGCTAATAGTAATGCCATCCGATGGGACCTCTTGATTTAATAATTGAAAACCTAATGCTGCAAGACCTAACTTACCAGTTATACAAACCAGATCTCCCTTGTTAAAACCATATTTCATCATTGGTTCAGTAGATGTTTCACCAATAGCCGTTCCACAGACTATAATATCATCCGAATCATTAGTATCACCACCTAAAAGTGGAATATTATAATAATCACAGGCTGAAAGAACACCGTCAATAAAATCATCAAAGTCATCAATGGATAAATCCCCGTTAAAACCTATACTTAAAAGAAATCCCAGAGGTTTAGCTCCCATAGATGCAAGATCACTTACATTAACAGTTACAGATTTAAATCCCATGTCATAATAGGTCATCTCATCTGGAAAATGATGACTTCGAATAAGCATGTCTGATGTGGTAATTAAGTATCTATCTAAATATCTGATTACGGAACAATCATCGCCTATTCTATTTAAATAAGTATTATTAACTGTGGAAGACCTTTTAATGGACGCATTAATTATTCTTTCAATTAAAGCTTTCTCACCATATGATGAAATAGAATCTTTACTCATGAAAAAAGATATGTTTTTTTAGATTAAATAAATTTTTATAAAAAACATTAAAGTTCTAAAAAAAGATATTTTAAAGATTCAAAATAGAAGACTTAAAACTATAAGTCTATAATGAAAAATCTAAAAAAAAAGCTAAAAACTAAGTAAAACCAATTAAAAACAAAATTTGAAAATAAAAATCTAAAAAAAAAGCTAAAAACTAAGTAAAACCAACTAAAAACAAAATTTGAAAATAAAAAGAGAAAATAGCTAAATAATTTATTTAACTACTTTAAATTTAAATCCGTATGAAATTACTCCATCATCTCCATCTTCAGAGATTTTTCTAAAGACCATTTCAACAGGATCTCCTATTTCAATGTTTTCAATATCAGTATCAACAAGTTGTGCAGTTAATTTTGCACCCTCTTCTAATTCAATAATAGCTACAGCATAAGGAGCGATAGTCTTAAAGTCAGAAGACGGTGATCTAACAATAGAGTAAGAATATATCTTTCCTTTACCATTAAATTTAAAATCTTCCATATGTCCTTTTCTTCTGCAGTCTGGACAAACAACTCTTTGTGGGAAATATAATCTACCACAGTTTGTACATTTTGAACCAATTAAGTTATATCTTTGTTGAATATGACGCCATACTCTTACTGTATCAGACATAAGATACCTCCATATAAAATAAATTAGTATGATATTATATTTACTTTATATTTTAAAATATAAATAAGTATTTTTTTTACCCTAAAATTTTCCTATTTTCCAAATAATCAGATAATTATAATTTTTTAAAAATAGATTACTAAAAACTCCAATTTAATTTTTAAGATTTAAATAAATGATTCCTTTTAAGGTAAATCTTAAAATACATATAAATTATTTATAATCATTTAAAATTTCAAATAGACTTGATAATTCATCATCTAATAAAAAAGGATTTAATAAAACAGGATTTAAAGAAATCTTATGAAAAATTTAAATCAAATTATAAATGACAATGACGGGAATCTCATAATTTCATTTAGTTTAATTTTGATTTTCATAGTTATCACATGCTTGATTCTAGCTTTAATGGCCTCAGACTACCTAAACGAGGAAAAAACAGATGAGGTTACAAGCAGTAACATTCAGTTTATAATTGGAGATTATAAAAGAAATATTGAAACTGTATCCTATGAAAGTTTAAACGAAAGTATTATGGATGTAATCTCATCTAAAAATAGCTTAAAGGATAGTAGGACATATCTGAAAGATAAAATCAACAGAAATCTTCAAGATTTAAACAAAGAATATTATAAAACCTATAAAGTTACTGTAAACTCTGAAATCACAGAGGTGGACAATGATGAGAATCCATTTTACATTAAAGTATCAGGCCATATGGAAATTATAAAGAACAACATCTCATATTCATCAAATGATACATTCACCATTCCAATTACAGGATTAAATGATCCCCTACCTGTTTTAAAACTAAAAAATCAGGAGGGACTGGAATATACAAACGAGGGGATATACTATGGAGAGTCCCTTAGGGATTATCTAAATAATAAAGGATTAAACAACTCTAATTCCTATCTAAATGCCAGATCACCATCCATTATCAAAGAATGTCCATATACGCCATATCCCATCCATGGAAATAATGGTTTAATCTCCAACTGTATTGAAAATAAGTATTATCATGAAAGTTCAGACGGAAGTTGCATATTCTGTAGAATGGAAGGCAAGGGGAACTGCTCCCACTATGGAATTGAAACCTTTATCATTACAAGGGACAGTAACTATTCAAGTTCCATCACCTCATCGGACCATGTTATATTCTCGGACAATCCCTATTATGGAAATAAAATCAATTTAAATAATTCCACCTATGTAATTTATCTGGATAATGGCCATGAAAATAAGTATGGTCTAGACAATTATTAATGGGGGTAATTTAATCTTAGACAATGAAGGAAATATCTACTCTTTAGAACTACTAGTTTCAATAGTGTTAATTATTCTAATCTTGTCCACTTGTTCCAATATGATTTACACTACAAATAACAAGATTACAAATAGGGTGGATATGGATAGACTAGAATCCATCAGTATGAAAACCATGGATCAACTGATTAAAAACCCTGGAAATCCAAGCAACTGGGAAGAATATAGTGACAGTTTAGATTATACCCCAGGTTTAGCTAAAGATTCCCCAGATAATAAGACGAATCTCTGTATCCTATCCTATCGAAAAATCTTAGCACTAAAAAATAATTATGATGCAATTGATAGAAATATATTCCAGGACGAGATCAGCAGTCAGATAATCATAATCCCCTCATCTGATAGTTTAGATAAGATAATTCTGGGAGATAACCTGGATTTTAACAATCCCAAAAACATCATATCAATAAATAGAATGGTGAAGATAGACTATTATAGTGGTTATACCATTTTAAACATTAAAAAATCAGATTACATCTGTAATCAAAATCATGATAAGGCATATTGGAGATGCAATACCTTTAAAATAGACTATGGTGATTTAAAAGACTCAGACTATTATATATTAAATGACAAAAGTGAAAACATTGAATTTTATTTGGATAATGGAAAGAACCACTCGGATTTAAAAACTGCAGGTAGTAATCCGGTATGTTTAAACGACGATTTAAATAGCCTAATCAATCAGAATAGCTCAACAAGTATTATAGTCCATGAAAATACAGACAATGTCAATTCCATAATCGTAATGGTACCTAAAGATTTTAATAAAGAACATCTAAAATATGACTACTTTAAAGAGATTAATGGAAGGATAATACTTAAAACCTGGTATAAATAGAAAATACTTAAAAAAAGACTATTTTATGGAAATCAACGAAAAACAATTCCAAAGATAGTATAAAAGGATACAAACTTAGGTTATATTATAAAAAAAATATTATAATTTAAATAAAAGATGGAATTCCATTTATTATAAAAAAAAAAAATATTAAAGGATTAAAATTATTATCATTGATTAACATCATATGTAAATTTATCAATTAAGTCCCTGTCACCATTAGGCTTTTCTTTATATACAAACACTTTTAGATAGGATATGTTAAAATCATTGGAATTCTTTTGACCAAACATCACATCAGCTGTTTTACTTGCACCGGAGCTAATATTATCATCATAACAAAGTATGTTTAAAGAATTCAAACCAAAGAAATTTGCCATGACATCTAATTGTTTGCCATCTGAGGAATATGGATATATTTCCACGGTTGTATCTTTTAAGTTATCTTTAGCAGTATAAGTTATCTTATATGATTTGGTATGACCTTTATAATCATCGGAATTTAAGTCCTCGCTACCAGTTAAATCTACAGAATTAATTGCAATTTTATGTGGCATTAAACTGAATTTCATTGCATCCATATCTCCATGGGAATTATAATATGAAAATCCTGTAAACGCGACAACTGCAATAATAAGTATTACAACAAGGACTGATAAGTAGTTTTTATTACTGGTTTTAGGTTTCCTTGAGGTATTCACGGTTTTATCTTTATCATCAGGTAATTCCCCATTTAAATAAAAACCGCATTTATAACAGTATTCATGATCCTTTTTTACTTCTGCACCACACATAGGACAAAACTTAAAATCAGACATCTAAAACCCCCTTTAATTCAATTTAAAAAAAAATAGATTGTTTAATCTTTAGTTTTAAAAAAAAACTAGATATTAATTTATCATCTTATATATTTAAAATTTTTTAAAATCTAGTATCAAACTAGATTAATATCGCAATGATAATCAATGAAAATACAACGAGTAATGAGTTAGATAATGCATCTGTAAGACTTGTTGATACTGGAATGATTACATTGTCCGGATCAAGACCCTTATTGTATGAATGGACACCTATAAAGAACACAATAAACATCATTATAAATATTAGTATAAGTCCTGCAAGCATACTAATCAAGATCAATTGAGCCATTGGAAACATCTGCACACCTAGTAATGCACTTGAAATATCTGCAATAATAGCTATAAATGGGTATACAATCAGAGATAATAGGAATATAATGAAGAAATTATATTTCATTTGACTTGTAAATCTGAATTCAGCTTCTATTAAACCAGAGTGTAGTCCTGAAGATAATCTTGCACCTAATATACTTACTAAATCCCCACTTTCACCTGAAAATAGAGGCACTAATGTTAATAAAGTTGGGTTTGTAAGTAAAGTAGATTCGCAACTATCTAATATAAATCCTGCAAATATACCTAAGAATGAACATAAAACCAATGTAGGTGTTGATTGTCTAAGAATCAATCTAATATCCTCGTTAGAACTTATAGCATATACAAATAACAATATAATAAAGATTAAAACCCCAACAAATATTATTGTTTTAATAAAATAATTGTTAATAAACAATTTTAAGATATATATTGATGCTATAATTGCAGGTAAAGTAAATAAATCCCCAAATGCTGCAACAATAGGTGTTGTTATGTTATCCGGGTCCCATCCACCTATATAACTTTTAATGGATATGAAAAATGTAATCGGCAACATTATAATACTTGAAATTGCACCTGCGAAAACGGATATTAGGATTATATCCATAATACCAATACATTTCAAGTGGAAGATAAAACATATTAACTTAGCAAAAATAGCTAAAAATAGTGATAAAACCATAGTTAATATAAATGAAGCTGAAAGGTTTGTATTAAGTATTGGAGACCATTTAAATTCCGGATCCAAAGTACCGATATGGAGGTTGGTACTTAATCTTGATGCAAAAGATCCAAATATATTGCCTCTCATTCCAATAGCCCCAGGAATAAGAACAAGAAGTCCAGGGAATAAGTCTAAGAAATAGGTCATGTTTCCTAAGATTATACCTGCGCATAAATCCCCAACAGCACATATTAAAAGAGCGGTTAAACTTTCCCTAATAAAGGATTTGTTTACACTAATTATATGAGGTAACTTATCTACTTTAGTTTTATATTTCATTATATCAACATTATTTAATTAATAAAAGGTTTTTAAAACAATATAGAATAAATTAACTCATATTAAATAAAAAAAATTGAAAAATTTTATAATTTAATCATCATCGTCATCTAAACTAATATCAGAAAGGTCATCAAATGACATTTCTCCATCTGCAATTTGAACTAATATATCAGAACCTGTTTCAGTTCCCTTAGCAAGTAATACATCATCCTCTAATATTACAGTATGTTTATTTGGTCCGTAAATCCAGGTGTCATAACGTCTAATAGCTATAACCCTCATACCGGTACGGGTATCTAACAATAGGTCTCCTAAACTCTTGTTGCATAGTTCAGAATCCCCCTTTACAGTTACACTAGCAATCATCTCATCGGATTCCTCCATAACACGTTTAAAAATTGGATGTGGTTTGAATCCTTTGATTACTAGATCAGCTAAATCCTTTGCAGCGTTTGCAATTGATTCTGTTGCCTCTGCAATTTCAAGTAATGCAGTCAATTCCTCAGCATCCTCTTTTGACCTTGCAGCTAAAAGAGATTGAGTCTTAATTTCATAGTTTAAACTATTAATTCTATTTTCTAATTTCAGCACCTCGTGTGAGGCGTCTTTACTATTAAAAAGAACAGCAGAATAGGCTAAATCTACCATTAACTCTGACATATTCTTCATTTCAATTAAAATATCTTTAATACTCGGCATTAAATCCCTTCAATATATTAAAATTTTTTAAAAAAATTCTAAATTCAATATTATATCTTTTATTTCTTTAAATATAAATATTAAATTTTCATGAATTATCATTGATAAAAATCAAATATAGATAAAAAATCTAGTATTTGCAAGTACTAATTAATAATGTCTAAGTAGATTTATAAATAGATAATAAAAACCGACTATTTAAAAAAAATCAATACAATAAGCTTATAAAAAACATTATTAAGAAGAAATTGATTATTTAAAAAGATAGGATAAAATATTAAAAAAAATAGTTCAACAAATAATCAACAATCTTAAAAAAGAATTAATAATTTATTGAAGATTATCATAAAAATATAAAAATAAATTTTAAAAATAAGAGGTTACTTATTCTACTTTTGGATTGGACAAAATACAAGCCCGTCTCAATTTTAAAAGGGCTTTCTTATTCTTTAATAAATCGTTAGGCTCTTTGACTAATTTATTGACATATGGTTTTATACAGTCAATGTTTTCCTTTTTATGTACCCACACACAGTCCTCACATGACCATACATTCTTGTTCTTGATCCACCTTCCGCCTGTTGACGGATCTCCACAGGGATAAAATGGACAATAACAGAAATCGCAGTATTGACCGTCCTCATGACATGGATAATAACCACAGGATTTATTCGGTCCTGTTGGGGTCTCACCATCAATATATCTTTGATAGAAATCCACAGACATTGGATGTAATCTTTCACGAACCACATACCCTCTTGAGGTAATCATGTAACCGTTTTCCTCATAGGTCATCTTATTTCCAACAATAAGACATGTAAACATGTTAATTTTATCTGGATCAAGCTCTTTTAATTTAATTACCTTAACCTTTGACGGATAGGTTTCACTGTTTACAATACCTATTAACGTATTCTCTCCACGGATCTTTAAAGTTAAATCCATGAACAATTTAAATGGCTCTTTTCTTGACTTACTTATTGGATTATAAATAGCTATAATCAAGTTTGACTTTAAGGCATGCTCCAATTTATTTTCAATTTCGGATAGTGGAGTTAATAGATTACTTAAACTGATGGCTGCAAAATCATGAAGTGGAGCTCCAAGCTTACTTGCGGAGTAATTTAATGCTGAGACACCCGGATAAACATTTATGTCAATGTTATCATATTTACTTCCTATTTGAAACAATACATTTGCCATTCCAAATACGCCAGGATCGCCTGAGGATACAATGGCCACAGTCTTACCTTCAAGACTTCTTTCTATAGCCATTTCAACTCTCTTAACCTCATCACCCATACCTTTTTTAATTACTTCCTTACCTTCAATTAAATCAGATATAGCCTCGATGTAATTTTTATAACCAACAATTACATCGGAATCCTCAATAGCTTTTAAAGCTCCAAGTGTCATTGTATCTCTATCTTGACCAATACCAATAACATTTATCATAATACCAACTGTTATCCATTTACATTAAAATATTAAAAATAGCTATTAAAATTAAAAATTATAAAAAAATAATATTAAATTAAAAATCTAATTATTAAACAATTCCTAATGAATCATTGGATCCATTTGACGTATTATTAACTGTGTTAGTTGCATTTGGATTATATATCTTCAATATTGAATTAATTTTAATTGAATTTAAATTAACCTGATAACCTTCATCGGTTGAATTAGCAGTTGCAGTAGCCAATATCTTATAGTCAGGACTTGCACTGATTACAATTGATGAACTTGAAGATGAAGGACTTGAATAACCATATGCAGTAATATTTAAATTGATTTCATCATCATCAGTAGAATCAAATGTTCCAATAGTTAAATTATTATAATCGATTCCATCTACACCCGTCAGGTTCTGCAGTTGTGCTGCAAACTCCTGTTTATTTGTTACATTAATAGGTGTTGGATCTTTAATAACTACACTATTAATATTTTGAGATGAAAAGATTCCATTTATAGTATCCATTTGTAGGTTAATCAATCCACCTACATCTGGAACCTGAGATGTAACTATAGTATAAGAACTTAATAACCCAGCTTCGAAAAAACCTATAAATAAAACTATTATAAGTATTCCTTTAAGCACTTTATTCATTATATCACGTTCTAAATTTTAAATCATGAAAATATTAAATATAATAATAAAAATTATTTAATTGAATTACTAATATATTTGAAAATCCTTGATTTATTATACTATATTTAAATTTATTAATATAAAAATATACCTAATTTATAAAAAAAATATCTGAAAAATCCATTGATTGAAATATTCATAAAATTTTATATAATTCTAAATAAAAAATTAAATAATGATAAAAATTTAGAATATTCTTTTATAATAAATTGAGAATTTATTTAAATTTACTGGTATTTAGCTTAAGTCCGTTTTAAAGGATTTAAATCCTATAAATAAATAAAAATGATTATTATGTCTTCAGAAATTCTTTTAAAATTTGCAAAAAAAGGTTTCAACCTATCACCAGCTGCATACTCCAAGATTCTAGAATCAAATGATCCTTTAACTCTTACATCATCAATCATTGTTAAGTTAAAAAGCAGTGACCTTACAAAAGATGACTTTGTATCCGTTAATGAGGACATTATAGAGAAATTAATCAATGGGGAGAATGTCGACAATCTAGAATCCAAAGATATTAAAAGTATTCAAAATCAAAATAAACCTTTAAACAAGGCCATTAATAATGATTTAAAAATCTCAAAAGAAGTTGAGGATATTGAAAACAACGGTATAGAAAGAGAACCAGAAAAAACCATCAAAAACAGAAAACCAGAAACAGAACCAAAAATAGAAAACAACATTGAAAACAACAACATAAAAACAGAACCGGAAATGGAAAAGCCTCAAACTTCAATTGAAAGTGAGTTAGACGAATCAGAAGAGGATGGGGAATTTGATGCATCTAAAATAAGGTATAATCCAGGTACCGATGCACAGGCTGAAAAGATTGCAGATATTAAAAACATCAAAGACAACCACAAAATCTGTAGAAGAAACATGGAGGAAAGCAATGTCGAATATGATTTTGAAATACTTCAGGATACAAGTAACAAGTCATATACTAGTGGTGAAATCGGAAACCTTATAAGCTACTTCAGAAGCAGATATGAAAAGGAGGCGGAGATTCTATCTAAAAGACCTGAGCTTAGAGTATACCAGAAAATTGAAGATATCTCAGATGATCAGACTGATTTAGCTCTAATTTTAATGGTCAATGAAATTAGAACCACCAAAAAAGGCCATAAACTAATTGAATTCGAGGATGAAACCGGTACAATTCCAATCCTATTTAGTAAGGATAATACTGAATTGTATAATGAGGCTGAGAAACTTGTAAAGGATGAGGTAGTAGGAATTCTTGCAAGTAAAATGCAGGGTAGTGGAAACCAGCTTGCGATTGGAAACCAGATTATACATCCAGGTGTTCCAAGAATACCTCAAAAGGAGATGGACTTTGGTATAGTATTCCTATCCGATGTCCATATAGGCAGTAAAACATTTCTTCCTGAGGCATTTGAAAGGTTTATCATGTGGATAAACGGTGAATATGGTAATGAGGAACAAGTCAGAATAGCTAATGATGTTAAATATCTTATTATTGGTGGAGATATTGTGGACGGAATTGGTGTCTATCCAAACCAGGAAAAGGAACTGGAAATTAAGGATATCCGTCAACAATATGACAAGGCGGCTAGTTACTTAGGACAAATCAGAAGTGACATTAAAATCATCATTACCCCTGGAAACCACGATGCATCTAGGGTTGCAGAGCCTCAACCAGCTGTACCGGAAAAATACGCAAAATCATTATATGAACTAAACAATGTGGAATTTATCAGTAATCCGGGATATGTGTCATTAGATGGAATCAAAGTTTTAATATACCATGGACGTAGTTTTGATGATATGGCAATGAGTGTCAAAGGATTTTCCCATGAAAGAAACGATATATTGATGGAAGAACTCCTTAAAAAAAGACATCTAGCACCAATCTATGGGGAAAGAACTCCACTTGCATCAGAACTTGAGGACTATCTTGTAATCTCCGATGTTCCAGATGTGTTCCATACTGGACATGTACACATTAACACACATAAGGTATTCAACGGTATACATCTAATAAATTCAGGAACATTCCAGACCCAGACCGAGTTCCAGAAGATTTATAATATTGAACCAACTCCTGCGGAAGTTCCTATACTTGATAAAGGAGTTTATAGACAATTAAAATTCATATAAATAGTTTTTATTTTTTATTGGAGGTAAAATATGACAGATTCAAAAACACTAATTGTAGAATATTCAAAAAAACTTTATGACTTAGGTCTAGTTCCTGGAAAATCAGGAAATGTCAGTATAAAATTTAAATCAGATGATGGCTCAGATTTGGTAGCCATTACACCAACCTTGGTTTCATTAGGTGATCTGACAGAGGATAAAATTGTAGTTATTGATTTAGATGGAAATATATTGTCCGATGGTAAGCCTTCATCTGAGTATGTAATGCATTGTTCCATTTACAAGAACCGTGAGGATGTATCAAGTATTGTACATACACATTCACCATTTGCCACAGGCTATGCCCACTCCAATAAAAAGCTTAAAAGATATGAGGGTTTCGGACCAATTAAAGCTCCTACAAATCCTGAAATTAAATACTACAAACCGGGAACATTAGAGCTTGCAGAGAATGTTGGCAAGGCATTTAAAGAAAATCAGGATAATATATCAGATGTATTAATCTTAAAAAACCATGGAATAATCACTGTCGGATCCGATATAGAGGAGGCATCTAATCTTGCTGAATTTATTGAATTAACAGCCAAAACACAGTACATATCCCAAACATTAAATTCACTATAAACCATTTTTTAAATGTATCTTATTTTTTTTTAAAAAAAAGCTTTATATACCATAATAAAATAATATTAATTTTAGCAAAATTTTAATATTATAAAAAAAATAAATAATATTAGTTTATTTTATTTACCAAAAATAAATTTAAAGGAGTGTTATTTATGGTTAACGAAATATTTCAAGAAGTTTCAGAGATATTAAATTATATTATGGAAAACAATACTGTACCAAGAAACATTAGAAAGGCTGCAGAAGAATCTAATGACATTTTAATGAATGGAGAGGACGACGATACAGTAAGGGCAAGTTCAGTTATTGTTATCTTAGATGATATTAGTAATGATCCTAATATTCCTGTACATGCTAGAACTTTAATATGGGAAATTCTAAGTAAGTTAGAATCATTATAGATAAAATTTTATTTTATTTTTTTAATTTAAGCTATTTTTATAAAGCTATAATTTTAATCAGCATTTTTATTTAATGTTAAAACTTTTTTTTATACATAATATTGAAATATCTAATCACTTGCTTTTTTTATATATTAATTGAATTATTAGTAATTTATAATATCAATCCATCGCTATTTTTTATAAAAATTAATTAAATTACTAACTAAATCATTTTAAATTATAAAATAACCTATATTTCTTTTTTATAAAAAAAAAAATATTATAATAGATTATTATACTAAATTAAATAATATAATAATAATAATAACTTAAACAAATCCTAAATCTATTTTGAAACAGCTACTGCTACAGTTACACCATCCATCGCTATTTTTTTATGGATTAATTTTCCACCTTCACCTACAGCTATCATTGCACATTGCTCACAGACACCGTCTATTCCAAATTTCTTCTGGACGAACTCAGATCTGGAACAATCATCTGATGTAAAAATACGGACATCATCTATATCAATTATCTCCAATGGCCTATTGTAATGTTTGCATGCATTAATTATTCCTTCCTCATCTTTTTTAATTGATATAGTTGCAAAACTATTAACTCTACTGATAGGTATATTCAAATTTTCGAGTGCATTTTCAACAGCTATCATCACATTTTGCATGGTCTTACCACGTCTTGAACCAATGCCAACCACAAGTTTCCTCTCATCCATTTCAAGTGTAAACTCCTGACCATCACTTTCAAACGAGAATTGAATCTGTCCTAAATTCACCTTATTTTCAAGATTGTTATCAGAATATCCCTTTTCAGGTAATTGCTCAAACTTGCATCCTAAAAAGTATTTTTTTAAAAAGCTTATATCCTTTTCTGATTTAATAGTAAAAGGGATATTGTTTAAAACGGCCTTATTAAATGGCAATATTGATTTGACGTTATTAATTCTATAATAGTATCTAGATGCAATTGTATCAACACCGTATTTATAATTTACATCCGTTGATGTTGAAATGACAGGTTTTGCCCTGATTAATCTAGCTATCTTTCTTGTTAAATCATTTCCACCACCTAAATGACCTGAAAGTAGACTTACAACATATTCACCCTTCTCATCTATATTTAATATTGCAGGATCCTTATCCTTTGATTTGATTAAAGGGGCAACAGTTCTAACCGTAATGCCGCTAGCCATTATTGCAATTATACCATCATAGTTATTGAAAGCATAGTTAAAGTTTTCCTTAACATTTTTATAGAAACAATCACACTTTATAACTGTAGGATCTTTAGATAATTTCTCCTGAATCTCCAAGCCTAAATTTTTAGCATTTTCTGTAACTGATATTATTGCAATCTTCATAATTACACCTATAAAACCCTTATTTTACATTAAATTACATTATACTAAATAATAATTAATTTAATAAATCTTGCTTTATATATAAAATCTATTTAAAAAAAAATAAAATCTGATTTATATTAATAATATGTTTTTTATTAAATAAAGTTTTTAAAATTAATAGAATATCCTTATATTTAAAGAATAATTTATCTAAAAAATAAGAATAAGTATTTGTTTAATCAATAAAAGGTTTTTATATCATATATCAATTAAACAATAATTATCATATGATAAATTGAAAAACAAAACATATCATATATTTATAATTAAATAAACTATACTGAAGAAATCAAAAATAAACAGTAAAACAATGGATAAACAATGATATTCAATAATATTAATAAAGTTAGTAAAAATAAGTAAAAAAAAATAGAAAATCAGGAAATTAGATTATCCACATTACGATTAGTATTAAGAATAGAATTATAAATTGGAATATGATGAAAAGGAATATAGTCCATCTAGACAAATTATATGCTCTTCTAATATCATATGGCTCTATACGTTTTATTGGATCTCCTAAGATATAATGATTCCTCTTAATCAATTGTATTGAAAGTGAACCGGCTGCAGCAGCCATTGGATAACCTGAGTTTGGACTTTCACATGCTCTTGCATCTCTTCTCATTATCCTTAAACCATTCCTCCAATCCATACCCAGAATTCTTGCAGACAATATCATTAAATATCCTGTAATCCTTGCTGGAATGAAGTTCAATAAATCATCGCATATTGCGGGAACAAATCCGATCTTGATGTATTTTTTAGTTTTATATCCAACCATAGCATCCTGTGTATTGACAATTCTAAAGAGATATGCAATGATTATACATACAAATATCAAATCAATAACAACCCTGTTTGCGTCTATCTGCATATTATTTAAAACAAAGAGATTGAGGTTTGTTATAATATAGCTATAATCAAACAAATGGTTATAACAATTGAATATGATAATTAAAAATCCCAATACAAAGTAATAGAACAATGGACTTATTACAGAGTCTGTAACGTTTTCTGTCAAACTCTCAATCGTAGCGGATATAACATAGTTCTGGTTTAAACCACTTAAGTCTCTGCTTACTAACTGTGATACGGCTTCCCTTGCTGCAAAAATTTCCCTGTTTTCTAAAAGAATCCTGACATGTTCGGCAGAACTTAAAAGTAGATTAATTGAAAATGTAGACGATAGAAGCAATGCGAAAAGTATTATTGTAATTATCAATGGCAGGTATGTGATAATCAATAGTACAATATAGCTCACTATCAAAAATACAAAAACAACTGACAAAAGCAAATACAGTCCTGAAAGATAGGAATCAAGCTTTATATAGATATTCTTAAAAAAATTAGTTAATTTTCCAATAAATACAACTGGATGTATATTTGATGGAACCTCACCAATCAACTCATCCATCAATATTGCAAGTATGGAAACTACAAAAAACACCGTAGTTGTTATATAAAAATTATTTAAAAGAATACTATTTATCATTATTAAATGTTTTTTAAAAAATCATATAAATAATATACTATTTTTTTTTTAAATAATAATAAAAAAGAAAAAAAATTACATATGAATTATTTTAAAAAACCCATTCAACTGTAATCTTCATATTATGTAAAAGTTCAATGAAGTTTTTTTTATATATTATTATAAAAATAAATATTCTTTATATAAAAAATATAAAATCAATATATTAATGAATAAAACAAATATCTTAATTAAACAAATATAATATAAAAATATTATATTATATGATAATTATTATTTTTTAAAAAAAAAGTTTACAGATGATATAAATGATCGATGAAAGTAAAATAATCAAGTGGCTAACTGATGAAGGTCTTTTAAATAAGAAAATCCAGGATCAAAATGCTAATTTTCATTACATAATCAACTATCCCCAGGACCATATGATGGATTTGATTCAACCTGTTGGAAAGGAGGATATGATCCTCATAGGATGTGCAACCGAAATTGCCGAAGAACAGAAGAAGATGATCAGTCAATCCTCAAAACAGATAAAAGAGAATTTCATATGGGCTATGAGGTTTACATTGAATCAATTTCTAGTTGATTTCGAACTTGAACATCCAGATAACGAGTTGAATAGATTCCTTATTACAGATGAAATATTTGAGGATGGTCTTACAAAAAACGAGTTAATTCACACCATTAAAAGAATTTACAAATCTAAACTTCAATGTTTATGGTTGATTGACAAGACATTCTCATCAAAAAGTATTGATCTAAATGATTTTGACAATCAATAGAATTTTTATTCTTTATTAATTTATTTAAATTATTTTTAACTATTTTTATTTTTTTTTTTAAAATAAAATAAATTTTTTTATATTTATTTTATATTCATTTTATTTTTTTTAAAATAAAATATAACTTTTTTTTATATAATGATAATATAAAATATATATTAATAAATATAATTTTAAAATATTAATATTAATAATAATAATAATAATAATTTGGATAATAATAATATTTTTTTATATTCCAATATACCTTATTATATATCATGATTTATTATTTTTATAGTTGAAATTATACCTAGAAATTTCATTTGACTTAACTCTATTTTTTTATATAATTTTACCAATTATTATGAATTTAATTTTTTAATTTTTGGTGTGTGAGAGAGGCATTTCAAGTGAAAGTAAAATTGGTATATATTAGAACTTAAGAGGTATATTTCATCTGTAAAATTTCATAAATTTTACCCCTCTATTTTTTTGACAAAATTCAAAAATTTTTATTTTTAAAAATTTTTTAAAAAAATTTACACTTGAAATAGATGTTTTCATTCTGGTTTTTTACTGAATATTGTTTCACTTGAAATACACCTCACACACACATTTATAAAAAAAGTTAATTCATAGAAAAATTTATAAAATATAATCATCAATATTACACTTGCAGTTGTACTTTGAAAAATTTTAATATAGGTACATATTTTTACAGTTGAAATAGACCTTTAAAATTTTTAGGTGATATTTCACATAAGGGAAATTTTAGTTATTTTATTTTTATTTTAATTTTATTTTAAAATATTATTCTATAACTTTTTTTTAACAATCTAATAAGGGTTTATTTAATTTACCTTTATTATATTGTTTATTTTTTTGTAGGTGGCACAATGACAGATAATATTTTTGCAAATTTAAAAGACCGAAGCAATTCAGTTTTTAAAAATAAAAAACCTTTAGATCATAGGTTTTTACCTGAGAATTTACCTCATAGGAATGAACAAATTACATTAATAGCTAAATATTGGGTTGAAGCATTGGACAATGTGACTCCATCTGATTTAACTATATATGGTAAAACAGGTACCGGGAAAACTGCAGCAGCTAAATTTGCACAACAACAACTTTTAGAAGCTGCTAAGGAAAAAAAACAATACATTAAAGTTGAATATATTAAATGTACTGATTATACTACTGAATATCAGGTTTTAGCTCAACTATGTCAAAGATTAGGTAGAGATGTTCCATACAGAGGATGGACTAAAGGGGAAATTATCAATACATTTAGGGATATTTTCAAACAGGAATTTAACGGTAATGAATTGATCCTTATAGTAATCTTGGATGAGATTGATATATTACTTGAGAAGGACGGGGACGGATTATTATATACCCTAACCAGAACAGACAATGTTTCTATTTTATCCATAAGTAACTTTTTAGACTTTAAAAAATTTATTAAACCAAGGGTAATGAGTAGTTTAAGGGATAAGGAAATTGTTTTTCCACCATATAGGGCAGATCAATTAGCTGATATTTTAAAGGAACGTTCTAAAATGTCATTTAAAGACGGTGTTCTTGATGAGGATGTTATTCCATTATGTTCTGCAATGGCAGCTAAAGAAGAGGGTGATGCAAGATATGCTCTTGATTTACTCAGAACCGCTGGTGAATTAGCTGACAATGATAAATCAGATAAAATAATAGGAGACTATGTTATTGCTGCTAAGAATGAAATTGAACATAATAAAGTTACGGATATTATCTTAACCTTACCAACTCAACAACAAAGGGTTCTTGAAGCTATTTTAATATTAACTAAGGAAAAAGAGGAAATTACTTCAGGTAAATTATATGAAACATATAAGGAAGTTTCAAAAGGTGATTCCGTAACTTATAGAAGGATCTTTGATTTCATTAATGAATTGGAAATGTTAGGTATAATTTCAACAAACACCAAATCCTTTGGTAGAGGTAAAGGTAGAACCAACATTATTAAACTACAATGTGATGAGAAATTGGTTGAAAATACCTTATACTCCATGTAATCCTTTATTTTATTATTTAATAATTTAATTTTTTTTTTATTATTATTTTAAATGGAATTTAAGTTTTTAATTAAACAATGTCTAAAATTAGCTTTTTTTTAGTTTATATGATTAATTATATTGTTAAAATCAGTTTTTGAAAAATATTAACTCTTTAATTAAAAATTAGAAATAGTATTTTAAGATTAATTAAAAATAAATAAATAATTCAATGATTATTTATTATAATTAATTCTCTTTTAGATTGAATATTTTAATCTTCAAATTTTTTATTGTTTAATATTAGATTTTTAAGAATTGCCATTCTTACAGGAACGGCGTTAAATGCTTGTTTAAAGTATCTATTATGTTTGGTATCATCAACATCATAGTCTATTTCATTGATTCTTGGAAGCGGATGCATGACTATTAAATCCTTTCCTTCTAACATTTTTTTATTAATTAAATATGCGTCCTTTATTTTCAAATATTCCTCGACATCTGGGAATCTTTCTTTCTGGATTCTTGTATCATATAACACATCAATATCATCAATGACATCATTGAGATCAGTGTTTTCCCTATATTTAATATTATTTTTTTCAAGATCACGTAAGATTTCTTTAGGCATCCTAAGTTCATTTGGTGATACAAATGTCATATTCACATTATATAATCCTAAAGCATATGCCAATGAATGTACGGTACGACCATATTTTAAATCTCCAACAAGTGCAACATTCAGATTTTCAATATGACCGAATTCCTCTCTCATGGTATATAAATCAAGTAATGTCTGAGTTGGATGTTGGCCTGCCCCGTCACCAGCATTGATTACTGGAATATTCACAATTTCTGATATGAATTGGGATACCCCTTCAAGCTCATGTCTTATGACAAGTCCGTCACAGTATGATTCCAACATCTTAGCAGTATCTGCAATACTTTCACCTTTCTCCATTGATGATGATGAGACACTGTCGAATCCTACACAAGCTCCACCTAATCTTTTCATTGCAGTTTCAAATGATAGTTTAGTTCTGGTTGATGGTTCAAAAAACATCATACCAAGAATCTTTCCATTTAAATCATTGGAAATAGCCTGTGATTTAGCAACCTTCTCAAGTTTTTTAGCTTCATCTAAGATGTAATTAATATCTTCCTTTGAAAAATCTTTAATAGATATAACATTTTTAAGATTAAAAATTTCAATCACCTTAAATTATTATTATGATTTTTTTAAGATATATTTATTTATATTTAGGATTAGTGTTGTAAAAATTAGAAATCTTTTTGGAATCTTTTATTCTGTTTTAGTTCTTTAAAGGTTAGATCTGATTTTTCGTGTGTTATTTCATTTTAAAATCAAATATCATAGGGGGGTTGAATCTTTTAAAAAACAGTTTTTATTTTTTAATTGATAAAATAATCTAAAAAAAAGTATTTGATTTATTTAATAAAGTATTTGTTTTTGAATTGAATATTAAATATATAATTTTTTAAAAATGAGTAAATTAATTTAATTTAAGTGATATTATCACTTAATTAATTGTATCTTTTATTATTATTTTTTACGACGAGCACTAAGTTCGTTGATTTTGTCAATAAATGATTTTATACGGCTTTTATTTAGTTCATTTATTTTGCCTTTATTAGGCGTTTTTGTTCTAGGTCTTGAAAAGAAACCTGTGTTAATATTCTCATCATAGAAGAATTCTGTTAGATATGCAGAACTTACTAACTCTTTTGAGTAAAGTTTGTATAGGTATTTGGATTCTTTTTCTTTTTCATAGGTTGTAATAAATATTCCAATGTTTTTACCTTTTAATGTTCTCATGTTTCTTTGAACATATTGTTTAAGTTCCCTTGGAATACTTCTTTTACTAACAGATCCACCTAGAATTATAAAATCATATTTTAGTAAACATGCATCATGAGCTTTATTTACAGGAAATGCTCTTTTAAATTCTGAATCTACATTTTCAAGGATTTCATTTGCAATTTCTGCAGCTTTACTGTTTACATTATCGTAAAGAATTAAAATTCTCATTACACTCACACCTTATTCATTAATTAAAAATTTAATTTAAATAGCCTTCCCATAATAAAAATAATTTGTACATCATTATAAAATATGTTTTGTAAATTATATAAACTTGAAGCTTTTTTAAAAAAATTGTAGCTTTGTAAAGTAAAATATTATTGGCATTTAATGAAAAATTCATTTATAAAAGAAGATAATTTCCAGGATATTTGGATGATTCAATGATTTCCTTAATTAAATCAAGCCTAAACCAGTTTTATTGAAATTTATTTATTAATAAAATAGAATCTAGTTTCCCGGATATTAATATGATTTCTGATTTTCCTTAATTAAATTAAGCCTAAATCGGCTTTATTAAAAAATAATATTTTAATATAATAAATAATATTAATTTTTGATTAATGTGTTCTTTAATGTTCCAATGTTTTCAATTGTAATTTCAACGGTATCATTTGGTTTGATTTCACCTACACCTTTTGGTGTACCTGTTGATATCACATCTCCTGAGTTTAATGTCATAATATTGGATATAAAACTTAATAATTGGTAGACATTGAAAATCATATTTTTAGTATTGGAGTATTGTTTAACCTTACCATTGACTTTGGTCTCTATCTTCTGGTCTAGGGGATTTAAGTCAGTTTCGATACATGGTCCTATGGGAGCAAATGTATCAAAACTTTTGGCCCTTGTCCATTGCCCGTCTTTTGCCTGAAGATCCCGTGCTGTAACATCGTTGACTATTGTGTATCCAAATATGTAATTTTTTGCCTCTTCAATGTCAACATCCTTACATTTCCTGCCTATTACAACAGCCAACTCCCCTTCATAATCAACCTGGTTTGACATTTGGGGATATATGATCGGATCTTCATGGGCTATTACGGATGTTTCTGGTTTTAGGAAGATTTTAGGTTCCTCTGGTAATTCCATCTCTAATTCTTCACCGTGTTCTTTATAGTTAAGCCCAATACATACCAGTTTAGACGGTTTTGTAGGTTCTATTATTTTAATTTCATTATAATTATAAGATTTACCACTAATGATGTCCCGATTGAAATCAATGTCTAATAGTTCCTTATTATCGCCATGATCTATTTCATAAATCTGACTATCTTTGATTATCCCTGACTTGACATCATTCTTGTATATAAATCTTATAAATTTCATCAGATTACCTTCGCTTTAATAATCAGTTAATAACCCTTTCAATCGGAACAACGAGAATGTCTCTTGCCCCTACTTTCTTAAGTTCATTAACCAATTTAAATACTTTGTCCTCATCCACTACAGCCTGAACTGCAAACATGTCCTTTTTAGATAGAATTTCGGATATTGTTGGTCCACTCATACCTGGAAGAACATCCTTAACCTGGTTCAAGTCTTCTTTATGAACATTCATCAGTATCAATTTTTTGTTTGATGCATTGATTACACCTTGAATACTGGTTGTAACGGCCTCGACAAGTTCATATTTTTCAGATAAACTGTCTTTGTTTGCAATCAATTTAATGGTACTCTCCAAAATGGTGTCAATAATTTTAAGATGATTTGTTTTTAATGTTGTTCCTGTACTGGTCAAATCGGTAATTCCATCTGCGATTCCTATAAGTGGAGCTATTTCAGTGGAACCTGCAAGTTCCACAATTTCAACACCTTCAACACCATTTTCTTTAAGGTATTTTCTGGTTAAGTTTGGAAACTCTGTTGCGATTCTCATGTTTTCATTAAAATCTTTTATGCTTTTAATGTTGGAGCTTTCAGGAACTGCAAGTACTAATTTTGTTTGACCAAAATCAAGATCCAATATTTCCTCAACATCTGCGTCTTTTTCATGGATTAAATCAACGCCGGTAATTCCCATATCAACGATTCCCTCTTCAATGAAGGTTGGAATATCACTGGCACGTGTAAACATAACATCTATATTAGGATTATGTGTATTTGCCATTAGTTTTCTGTTGGTGGTGTCTTTTAATTTTAAACCAGCTTGCTCTAAAATTTCAATTGAAGGGTCACTTATCCTTCCTTTTGAAGGTATAGCTATTTGTAATTTCATATTTATTTCCTTTCATTATTTGTTTTTAAGAATTGGTCATGTAAATATAATTAAAATATTTTTAAATAATTTCTATGATTTTTTCTTTAATACATTCCTCTATTAATTATAAATATATTTTATTAATATTTAATTTTATAGATATTCGATTTTAAAAAATAGTTTATTATATGATAATATCCTGGGATATTGATTTAGTTTTTACACTTGAAATGGTTATTAGATTTAAGATAACAGTTTCCATTTTAGATATATCTATCTTAAATTTAATGATTAAAAAAAGTATTAGTATAGTTTATAAAAACTATACTAAATTGATTGCGTCTGGAACTTTGTTTAGGATTTTATTTGAGATGTTTGGTATTGTTGATGTGATGATTGTATCATCTGACTTTTCAGAACTGTTTACGTCTCCGTCTCCCTTGATGATAGTTGCATCTAGTTCCTCCTGAAGGTTATCTACGGTAACATTCTGAATCCAAGGGTCAACATCAGATATAATAATCTCATCCACTTGTTTATCAAGTTCTTTTGCAATTACCCAGGATATGAATCTTCCACCAAGCAATGCAACACTGCTGCCATTTACTGATTCTGCAATGCTATTTAGATCATGTTTTAGATTGATGTTATCATATATTCTGGAACTTGTCAATGTAGCCCAGTGTGCATCTCCAACGGTGTATGATCCAATCTTTTTAGGGTATATGTTCTCGGGCCCAGCTATCTTAACGGAGGTTGCAAGGGCTATTAACTCTTCCCTTTGAATTGGTACCCTTGTATACTTATTGTTAACCTCTTCATTCATTATTTCAATTACTCTAGGAAGACCAAAATTACCCCTTTTAGCAGTTCCCGGTTCATATCCACACATATATCCATGATGGTTCTTTGGAAAACCGGTTATAATCATGTTTAGTCCGGATCTTAATCCTGCACGGCATTCATGTTCATATGCTCCATTGGTTGCAACAACCTTTCCAGGACATAGTATTCTTGATGCAGCTATTGCTTTGGCATATGCCTCTGTGGTATTTTCTGCACGGTTATAAGGTCCACCTTCTATTACAAACACATCTGCTCCTATTTCAATAGCCTTCTCAAAACCTGTAATAAGCTCATCATATCCATCACCAACAAACATAATGGCCTCAAGTCCCTTATTATATTTCTTAGCTAGATTTGCAACATCTACAGCCTCGGCATATGGAGCCGCATGTCCCTCACCACTTTGCACGGAACTTAAATTAATTGCAACGGAAGATGATAGTTTCACCCATTCCTCCTTGTCGGATTTTTCTTTCAGCTCTTTATCTATTAATCTTTCATGGATTCTTCCTCTTGGACATTCAGTAAATGCAGGACCTTTGTAATAACATTCTCCACCACAGCCAACAATATTCTTAGGAAGTCTCATAGGTCCATTTTCACCAAAATGATCAAGGTCTAGTGGAACATCAACGGTATTATGGACTTTTCTCATAACATCTATTCCACGCATATCATTATTTTCAGCTATGTCTGCAAATGCATATGCACATATATGGATAGGAGATCCAATCATATTGGCTAGACGGCAGTTTCCAAGTAAATCCTTCAATTCCAAATCTGATGCACAGGTTCCAACGATTATCTCGTTTAAGTCACATCCTATTGGGAATTTTTTAAATCTGGTACCAAGTTTCATGGTTTCTTCTAAGGATAACTCGGATATTGCATCTACAACTTCTGTCACATCTTTATCCATCTTTGATAATTCAATAGCAGCCTCATCACTATTGACAGCTTTTTTAATTAATTCATACATTTACCTAAATGCCTCCAGTTAAATATTTATTATACTTTGTTATTTATCATATTTAATTAATCTCATTTACTTATAAGTAATAATTAACTTATTGATTAATACAATAAATTAATAAAAATTTATTCAGTTCTATAATCAAATATAAAAATTTATATATTCTTATTTTTATAATTCTATATATTACTACCATCTGTTCTAAGATAAAATTATTTGAAAAATATAGGGTTTAAAAAATTTTTATCTACTCTTAAAATAATTAATAGATTTTATATATTAAGGCACATTTTCAATAATTTTTTGTAGTAATAGTTTTAAATACGAAATTTAAAATTTAAATATTTTTTAGGAGAAAAAAAATGAAAGTAGCTATTTTAGGTGCAGGATGTTACAGAACACATTCTGCAAGTGGTATTACAAACTTTACAAGAGCTTGTGAAGTTGCAGAACAAACTGGTAAAAAAGAAATCGCAATGACTCATTCAACTATTGAAATGGGTGCTGAATTATTACACCTTGCTGGTGTAGATGAAGTAGTAGTAGCTGATCCTGTATTTAAAGAAGGTTTAACTATTGTAGACGATTTCGATTTTGATGAAGTTATCGCTGCTCACAAAGCAGGTAAACCTGAAGATGTAATGCCAGCAATAAGAGAAAAAGTAAACTCATTAGCTGAAACAGTCGCTAAACCACCTAAAGGTGCTATTCACTTTGTAGACCCTGAAGATTTAGGAATGAAAACTACTGCAGATGATTCTGAAGCTGTAGCAGATGCTGACTGGGTAATGACCTGGTTACCAGAAGGTGGAATGCAACCTGATATAATCAAAAACTTTGCTGGAGATATTAAAGAAGGTGCTATTGTAACCCACGCTTGTACTATCCCTACCACTCAATTCAAAAAAATCTTTGATGATTTAGGTGCTAAAGTAAATGTAGCTTCCTACCACCCAGGTGCTGTACCTGAAATGAAAGGTCAAGCATACATTGCTAAAGGATATGCTAGTGATGAAGCAATTAACACTTTATTAGAATTAGGTACTAAAGCAAGAGGTGAAGCATTTACCTTACCTGCAAACTTATTAGGACCTGTATGTGATATGTGTTCAGCTGTAACCGCTATTACCTACGCAGGTATCTTAGCATACAGAGACACTGTTACTCAAATCTTAGGTGCTCCTGCTGGATTTGCACAAAACATGGCAGATCAAGCTTTAACCCAAGTTACTGCACTTATGAATGACGAAGGTATTGATAAAATGGATGAAGCTTTAGACCCTGCTGCATTACTCGGTACTGCAGATTCAATGAATTTCGGTGCTTTAGCTGAAATCGTTCCTACTGTATTAGATTACTTAGGAAAAGATAAAAAAGAATAGTTATATTCTATAAATAAGTTGAGTTGATTTTTAAAATCAACATATTTAACTTATTTTTTAATCATTAAGTTAATTAGTTATTAAAAAATAAGTTTTTACTATTTTTTATTTAGATTTATTTATTTTTCAGGTGTAAAATTGATTGATGAAGTTTTAAAAAAAGCAGAAAATAATAAAAAACTAAGTGATGAGGAATATATTCAATTATTGAAAATTGACAATAGGGAAGACTTAGATAAATTATGTAATATTGCAGTTAAAATTCGAGATGAGAATATTGACCAGATTAAATTAACTTCAACAATCCATATCACTAATAAATGCCAGATATATCCAAGATGTAAATACTGTGGATTTGCAACAGAAACATCTACCGACGGATACTACGACTCTTTTTTCAAGAACAAATATGAGATACTGGAGGCTGCAAAATCCATTGAGGAAGCAGGAATTCCTAGGGTTAGCTGTTCTGGTGGTCATGGTTACAATGGAAAACAGGCTATTAAAGCAACCGAGATTGTTAAAGACAATACCTCCCTTGAAGTTCTTGTAAATGTAGGTGCAGATTTAAACGAAGAGGCTATCAATAGACTTAAAGAATTAAATACCGATACAATTTGTTGTAATTTGGAAACAACCAATGAAGATTTATTCAATTTTGTAAAGCCTGGTGAAAAGCTGGAAGATAGGGTAAATGTATGTAGGATGATAGACGATGCAGGTGTTTCACTATCCTCAGGTATTTTAATCGGCCTTGGTGAAAGTTTGGAAGATAGGGTAGCACATTTACATTTTCTAAATACATTTAAAAATCTTGAGGAAATTCCTCTTATGGGTTTTAATCCATATAAGGGCACTCCGATGGAAAACCATCCGGCATCTCCCTTAGAGGAACAATTGAAGATGATTGCAGTTACCCGTATAATGTATCCTGGTATTAGAATCACCGTACCAACTCCAACCATTGGACCTGAAAATGTTGTATACTCTTTAAATGCTGGAGCAAGCAATTTAGCAACAGTAATTGCTGATAACTATCCATTGGATGTTAAGGGTGTAGGCTCACCAATATGTGGAAACTTTAAAGATGTAATGTCAGTTATAAATAACTTGGATTTAAAGGCTCAAACCCTTTGCTAAATTATTTTACTTAAAACTTTTAAACTTCTAAAACATAGTATTATTTGATTTTAAAACCTGATTATAGTGTTTATTATGTCTTTTGAAAAGATGATTAAAAATGCGTTTGAGGAATCTGAAAACAATTGCCGCTTTGGGGATAAGATCGAAGAGGTTTACGAGATTCAAAGTTATATAAAGAATGCTAAAAAAATCTATGTTCCGAATAAGAATGGAATTAAGGTTAAAGTTTTAAATAAGGTATTAAAAGAGTATGGTCTTAACGAAGCTCATATTTTAGAGATAAACACTAATTTTGCAGATACAAGTAGAATACCTGCTCTTTCAAAGGCATATATTGCCCTTGATCAATGTGACTGTGACTTGATCATAAGTCGCGGTAGACTTGGAGTGCCTGGTTCAGGTTCACTTCTGGTTTTCATTGACAATAAGGGAAGAATTCTAACAGCAGGATCATCACCGTCACATGCTCTTACATCTAAACCTTTGGAGGAGGCAGTTTATATGGAGGCTGTAGAGGCTTTAGAGAAGATCGGATTTAAAAAGATCTAAATCCTCATTATGGTAAACTGTTTAATTTTTTTCATGCTTTAGATGATTTGATGTTGACGGGCCTATATTAAGGTAAAACTATTGAGATTTTTTCATGCTTTAGAAAATCTTTACTTTATTTAGTGTTTATTAAAGAAGGTTGAATAATGGATATTGATACTGGAATTACCACGGAAGTATATACAATTAAATCTAAAACAAGATTAATAGATATTTTTAATGATATAATCGGTAAGAAATCTTCTGTAACACTTGATTATATCAATTCCCTTGATCTTGATAAGGATTCTAATATTATTGTAGTTGGAACATATTTTACAGGACTGGGAATCGTAAAAAAACTCTCTAAATATTATAACAACATTACGTTAATTGATATCTATCCACATCTTGAGGAGCTATTGTATGCTGATATCGGTGGTGAACTTTACTGTGACGTTAAATTTTCATCAAATTTGGATTTAATCTACACAGCCGATGTTTTAATAGATACAACAGGTTTTGGAGGTTTAACAGTCAAGCAATCATCAAAACTTAATCTTAAAGGGTTTATTATTGAGGACCCTGTAGCTGAGGATAATGACGAACTGTTAAAGAATAAGAACAATATCCATAAAAGGTTGGAGGTTGTAAACTCTCCAAACAAGGCTATTGTAAAAACAAAAGGAATCGATACAAAAACATCCGGTACCATGACTTTGACTATCGGCGTTTTGACAGATGTATTAAATAAGGCTCAAAACATGGATGGTGTCCTATACAGTGCATGTGAGATGACCTTTTATGAGGAGATTATCTTTAAAGAGAGGAACATTGAAAAATTCATGAATCTTGCATTAAGGCAGGCTCTGAAGATATCTACAATAAATCCATTTGACTGTGACAAGCTTTTAAAAGATGAACTAGATAAGATACATTCAGAAATCATTATTAATTAATTTTAGGTTTAGCAGCATGATACTCAAAGATATTATAGAATATATTGATAATAGAATTCCTAAGGATTTTGGCTTAGAAGATGACAATATAGGTTTTCAGGGAGAGTATGATTTAAATCAGGAAATAGACTCAATTTATATATTGATGGATTTATACAGGGAGGATGATTTGAGATTTTCAGAGGAAAATATTCTGATAGTTACACACCACCCTCCATTGTTTACACCTAAAACCCCTACATATACTATACATTCAAACTGGGATATTATAGATGGCGGTGCAAATGAATCACTTGCAAATATATTGGGGTTAGATATTGTTGATGTATTTGATAAAAAAACAGGTATTGGAAGGGTTTGTAAGTTTAATGGTGATTTCAAATCATTCAAATCCACAGTCTCATCTATTTTTTCCAAAGTTCGAATCGTAAACCAGGTGGAGGATAACAAGCAAGTAAATAACATTGGAGTAATCTCTGGTTTCGGACTTAAAAATCCTGAATACATAAAACTAGCATCTGATTTAGACTTGGATATTTTAATATCAGGTGACTTGACTCAGGAAACGGCAGTCTTAGCCTCATATTTGGATATTACTTTAATCGACTTAGGACATCATGATAGTGAGGTTCCAGGATTATATGATTTAAAGAATATTCTATCTAAGTTAAATATTCCAATCGTTGTTTTAAATAAAAAGCCGTGGGTGGATTTATCTTAGCTGTTTTAAGGTTTTTAATCATTGAATATAATATATACAATTTATTTAGCTATTTTACTTATTTTATTTTATTTTATTTATAGGAGGTATAGGATGATAGAAGATATTGAGAATCAGAGAGTTCCTAAAGGTAGAATAGACCTTGTGGGATTTGGAAGATTAGGTTTAAGAACTGGTATTAATTTAATTCAGGTACATCGTGGTGGACCAAAGGAGATTGTGGCTTTTGATGGTCAAAAGATCTCAGGTTCCGATGTTATTTTCACATTACTTGGAGGGGAAATAGGTGAATATAAAACAGATTTCCTAAAAAGGATATGCACCCATGACGAGGATTATAGAAATGTTGTAAGTGTTCCAGAATATATCACTGAGGATAATATTGATTTGATTAAGGGGGATGTTGTGGTAATTGAGATAGCCGGGGGAAATACAATACCTATGGCGGCTAAAATAATAAAACATGCTAAATCAATAGGTGCTAAAACTATTAGTACTGGTGGAATCTTTGGCTATGGTAATGAGGAGATTACCGTTAAGGACATATCAGAATATAAGGATAATCCTGCGGTCGACGAACTTAAAAAGGAAGGTATATTGGAAGATCATTTGATTGTTTCAACTAATAAGCTATTAAGGGACCATGAACCTATTACTCCATATACTTTAGATGAGGTATCTATGGTTATTACTAAAACAGCTTTAAGATTATTGGATGGTAAAGATGATTAGAATCGCCACAGCAGAATGTTTTACCCATGGTAAGATTGGCCGTGAGATTCACGCACTTGCCCAATCCTATGAAGGTAATTTCGGAAGGGACTATATTGAAAATCCAAAGGAATTCGGGGATTTTGACTATAATGATATTGGTCTTGTTTGTGGTTTATTCATTCCAACAATAGACGCAGTTAAGATGGTTTTACAGGTTGAAAATCCTCCAGAACCTAAAACACTAATTAAGGGTATCAAGGTCTATGATGAAGAGGAGGATAAAAAGGTAAGTAAAATAATGGCTGGGGCTGTTAAAAATATAACCGATTCCGACATAGCCATCGGCACTACGGCAGGTATTGGAAGAGGTGGAATATGTGTTCTAACAGATGATTATTCCATCGTCACTACCACCGATGTTTTCTCAGATTTAAGGGAGAATAACAGTGAGGAGCTATATAACAGACAGGAAGATGGAATCAGAAAAGCTTTAAGGATTCTGTTATGTCTTTTAAATAACGACTTTAGATCCATTGAGGATATGGATAATGTTTCAATTGAGAAAATCTGATTTTTAGATTTTAGTCTTTAATTTATAAAACAGTGCATTTTAATTTAAATTCTAGTGTTTTACTTAATAACTTTCATTTTTTTTAATTTAAGCCATTTATTATAAGAATTTCCATATATAGTTTCCATATATTTTATAATAATTGCTTTTTTTATTTTATTGTTTCAGTAAACATTTAATTTTTCTTATCTTTTTATCCAATTTTTATAAAACAAGTATTTATTTTAATTAAAAAATATAAAGTTCAATTATCTATAAATTTTTATAATTGAATTCTTTTAAGTCATGGTATTAAAATTAGTATCTTAATTTGTTTATATTCTAATTTTTATCTTGAACTTAAAAATTTAATTTATTATGTATATTAATTATTAATTATTTAATTATTGATTTAGAGACAATTTTTATTTTATGGTGATTTAATGGAGACAAATAATATCTTAATTAAAAACGGAACTATTTTAAATCCTAAATCCAATGGTGAAGTCGACTATGGTAAATCTTCCATTTTAATTGAAAACGATAGAATCAGCCTTATTGAAGACGATATAGAAGACGGTAATGCGGAAAAGGTTATTGATGCAGATGGTAAAATCATAATGCCCGGATTAATCAATACTCATTGCCATATACCTATGACCTTATTTAGAAGTTTGGCCGATGATTTGGAATTAGATTCCTGGTTAAACGATCATATCTGGCCTATGGAGGCTAATCTTAACAGCGAATATACATATAACGGTGCTCTTTTAGGTGCCCTTGAGATGATAAAGTCAGGAACAACCACCTTCTCAGACATGTATTTCTATATGGGTGATGTTGCAAGGGCCATTGATAAGGCAGGTATAAGGGCAGTACTATCCTATGGTATGATTGATTTTGGAGATGGGGAAAAACGTGAAAACGAGTTTAGGGAAAACATAGATCTAATTAAAAACTATAACAATACCTCCGACGGTAGAATAACCACTATGTTTGGACCACATTCAATCTATACCACCTCTCCAGAATTAATAAAGAGGGTAAGATCCGAGGCTAATAAGTATAATGTTGGAATTCATATTCATATGAATGAAACCCAGAAAGAGATTAAGGATTCCATTGAATTAAATGGTATGAGACCTTTCGAATACCTGGATGATTTAGGATTCTTGTCCTCAGATGTTGTTGCTGCACACTGTGTATGGTTATCCGATAATGAAATCAGCTTAATCAAGGAAAATGATGTCAAGGTATCCCATAATCCATGTAGTAATGCGAAACTTGCATCAGGTATTGCACCTGTATCAAAACTTTTAGAAAACGATATCTGTGTATCCATCGGTACCGACGGCGCTTCAAGTAATAATAATCTTGACATGTTTGAGGAGATGAAATTCGCTGCCCTTCTACAGAAGGTTTCAACACTTGATCCCGAGGTTTTATCTGCAGAGCAAACAGTTGCTGCAGCTACTATAAATGGTGCAAGGGCTTTAGGTTTGGATAAGGATATCGGATCCATTGAGGAAGGCAAGAAAGCAGATATCATACTGGTTGATACAAATAGACCTAACTTCACCCCTCTTGGAAACTCATTATGTGCAAACATTGTATACTCTGCAAATGGTGATAATGTTGATACAACTATTTGTAATGGTCAGATATTGATGGAAAATAGAAAACTAAACACCCTTGACGAGCTTTCCATATTAGAAAATGCAAAACAATCTATTAATGAGATGATTGAGCTTAAAGAAAATAGTGAAGAATAAGATTTAATTGTTATTTTATTTAATCTATCATTAGAATAGTTTTTTTCTAATATTTTTAATGGATGGGATAAATAATATTTTTATTCCATTTAAATAAAATTGTTATAAATTTAATTAATATTAATTTATTTAATAGCTATTTTATTATATCTGTTTTTGTTTATTTTATATTTATTGGACTAATATTTTTATTTATTATTTTTCTATCTATATGTCTATATATTATTTTTATATTTTTTAATCATTTGATTATAATTTTGATAATTAGTTTTTTTTATTTTAAGTTATTTATATTGAGATTTTTTAAAATTGTTTTAACTATTTATCTTTTATTTTAAGTACAATTTCAAGTGTAAAATTATTTTATGAAAATTCCACATGATTAAATCAGTATTTGAAAATTAGTTTATTTTTTAATCATTGTTAAAATTAAGTTATAAGGATTGATTATTTTTTTAAATATATTAATGGGATAGAAAAATTAGTTATAAAGATAAAATGGATTTACTCATCAAGAGTAAATTTTCCATCTCTTTTTAGGAACTTAACCTTGGATTTTCCCATTAGGATACTTTTGTCCCAGCCATCATAGGTTTCTGGGAAATCTTCCCTATAATGTGCTCCCCTGCTTTCACGTCTTATGGTTGCAAACTTGACTATTAGAATAGCAACCTCACACATATTGATAACCTCAAGTCCCTCTTGCAAGTCTTTATTATAGGTCTTATCAGAGGATATCCTCATGTTGTTAAGCTTATTGTTCTTGATGTCAAGTAACTTTTTAAGTGCAAGACGTAGGTGTGTTTCGTTTCTTATGATGGATACATTTTCCCACATTATGGTCTGTATTTCTTTTTTAATCTCAGCAGGCTTATATTCTCCGTCATTTATAAGGTTTTTAATACGCTGTTCCTCTTCTTCAACGGATTTGTCGTTTCTTTCAAATTTCTCTATCTCTGATGCAATACTTGCAGCCTTACCTGCACGTTTTCCAAAGACCTGTGTCTCAGCAAGGGCATTTCCACCTAAACGGTTTGCTCCATGAACTCCACCGGAAACCTCTCCACATGCATATAGACCCTCAATTGTGGATTTACCATTGACATCAATAAATAATCCGCCCATGCAATGGTGTGCAGTTGGTGCAACTTCCATAGGTTCGTTTTTAATATCCACACCTACATCGGCAAATTGCTCCACCATTGTCTCAAGCTTTTCATCGATTACATCATCATCAAGATGACTTATATCAAGGTAAACTCCACCGTCTTCCGTTCCTCTACCTTCCCTGATCTCATTATAGATGGACCTTGCAACAACATCACGGGTTGCAAGTTCACCTCTGTCATCGTAGTTGAACATAAATCTCTCATGGTTCTTGTTGAACAACTTTCCACCTTCACCTCTTACAGCCTCGGTTACAAGTACACCTGCCCTTGATTTAGGTTTTATCATACCTGTTGGGTGGAATTGTATTTGCTCCATATCAACTAGATCTGCACCTGCATCCCATGCAAGCGCATATCCGTCTCCATTCTTCTGGAAGGTATTGGAGGTTATAGGATATAGTTGTCCTGATCCTCCTGTTGCAAGAATAACCTCTTTTGTCTGGAAGAAGATGGTACTTGAATCTTTAAGATTGAATCCTACAGCACCTATTACCTTCGGGAAATCATCATTGTTTAAGATTAATTTTGTAATCATTACCTCATCAATGGTTTCAATGTCCCTCTTAATAACCTCTTCCTTAAGTGCTGTAATGATTTCATGTCCCGTTCTGTCTCCTGCAAAACATGTTCTTCTGTATGTCTGTCCACCAAACGGTCTTTGATTTAGTTTACCATTTTCCTGTCTATCAAATAGTGCACCATAGTTTTCTAGATCCACTAGTCTGTCAGGTGCCTCGTCCACTAATACATTCACTAATCTACTATCATTTAGATAGCTTCCACCTTTTAATGTATCTTTAAAATGTGCTTTTTTACTATCATCGGAGTCTACAAATCCAAATGCAGCATTATATCCTCCTTCAGCCATTCCAGTACATCCGGATCTAAATGAAAGACCTTTGGAGACAATAATTGGTTTTTTACCTGCCTTTGATACTTCAATAGCAGCCCTTGCACCTGCTCCCCCAGATCCTACAATCAATACATCAGATTGGATTATTTCACTTTCCATATTAGTTTCCTCTATTTGATTTTATAAATTAAATCTATCATTGATTTTAAAACAGTCAAATTGTTTTTTATTTGACTTAATAAGTTGAACTTTAAAGTAATAGTTTAATTAACTATCTTTGGTTAGGTATTCTTTAATATCCTCGATGGTTAAAATTGGCATATCCCTTTCTTTAGAGAATTTGATTATATCTGGCATTCTTGCCATTGTACCATCTTCTTTGGTGATTTCACATAGGACACCATATGGTTTAAGACCAGCTAATTTCATTATTTCAACATTAGCCTCTGTATGTCCGTCACGTTCTAATACTCCACCGTTTTTAGCTCTAAGTGGGAATACATGTCCTGGATGATGTAAATCACTTGGTTTTGCACCGTCTTTGGTTGCAGCTTTAACTGTTGTTACCCTATCTGCTGCTGAAACTCCGGTTGTTACACCTTCTGCCGCTTCAATGGATATTGTAAAACCTGTACCATATGTACTTGTATTGTTTTCCACCATTAAAGGTAAATCCAATTCATCGGCTTTACTTTCTGGTAGGCATAAACATACTATTCCACTACCTTCCCTGATGAGCAATGCCATTTGTTCATTTGTTAGATTTTCAGCTGAAAAGAACATGTCCCCCTCATTTTCACGGTCTTCATCATCGGTAACTATAATTCCTTTTCCAGCTTTTAGATATTCTATTGCTTTATTAATACGATCTATGTATGTTCCTTCTAACATTTCTTCATGATTCATAGTAATTAACTCCTGATATTTTATAAAGTTTCTAGATTAATACTAGAATCAGGGCAAAAAAAGATTAATAAATGCCAATATATAAAAAAATAATTCTATAGATTTATATATTTACTTTCTAAATTCTCTTTCATCCGGACTTTAACCGTTGGTTTTGGACTTTCACCAAATCAACACTTCATGGTGCTCGTGGACTTTTTAACCTATTTTAAATTACCACCAGTGGAGAATTTCACTCCGCCCTGAGAATAGCAAGATTCTTTATTCCTTTAAATATTTATTTTTATTAGTTATAAAATGTTATGATTTTATCCTAGATTTATTTGAAAATTAATTTTTTTAAAATATTTTATAATATGGATTTAGTACTTCCATTAATTCTATTTCTTAATTGTGTTTTTTCAATGTCTTTTTTATAATAATAGTTATATTTAAATATAATTCACTTAAAATTATTATTGTTAATTACTATTTATTTTTATATAAAAAGATTTTTTTTTAATTGTTTTATGAGGTTTATTATGATATTAGAAGGTACTGTTACTACTGGTTTAGGTAAGGCTGCCTATTTTTTAGGACAAGATTTCTATAAAAATCAATTTGAGGAAAAATGTGGTTTTGTTCCATTTCCAGGTACATTGAATATTATCGTTCCCGAGAAAGATCTAGATAATATTGCTGTTATGAAGAATAATTGTCCTAATGTTATTGTATCTGATCAAGGTTTTGGTGGTGTTAAATATATTAAAGCTATTTTGGAAGATACCATAACCGGAGCCATTGTTTTTCCAGATAAAACCACTCATGAAGAGAATTACCTTGAGTTTATTGCTCGTGATAAATTAAGAGATAAGTTAAATCTTAATGATGGAGATAAAGTTACACTTGAAATCGATATCTAACTTTAACTTTACTTTTTATAATTGTTTTTCTATTTTTAGAATCAGGTTTTAAAGTCCATGGAATTAATTTGTTTTAGAATTAATTTTTATGTTCTCTATTTTTTCAATGTCTTTATTAATTTATTTTAGTTTATGATTTCAACTGTATAGAGTTGGATTTTCTTTTAGCATGCTTTTTATATTTTTTATTTTTTTATTTTTTAGATTTTCAAGTCTGTAAAATCAGATTTAGTTTTTGGTATTAGTTTTATATTAGATTATACAAATTTTATTTTTTTGTTTTTAAGTGTATAAAATTAGATTTAGTTTTTGGTATTAGTTTATATTAGGATTAAACTAATTTCTTAATCTATAATTGAATTCAAACTAAATGTTAATTTTATTTTTACACTTGAAATATACCACTTGAATGATATTCTTTTAAAATTCTTAATATATCCCTATTTGTTATAGATGTCTAGAATCTCATCATAGTCTAGGTATCTATCAAATGAAGGTCTTTCCTCAATATATCTGATTAAGTTTATATCGAAGTTTTTGTTCATGGTTTCATATGCCTTGATTGCGAAATCCTCAAATTTGATTTCAACCTCAGGTGTTGCGCCTCTTTCCTCTAGTTTTACCTTTGGTATGGCTATCACATCTTCTATTCCTGTCTCAGATTCTATGTATCCTTTTACGCTTTCGAATATGTCCATGTCATATACCTTGTTTAATACAATTCCTTTAATGTTTATACCAAAGTCTTTTAGTTTTTTGGCATGTGCTGTTATATCGATTGCCGCAGACTCAATTCCACCTTTGTTTACACCGGTTGTAAGTATCATGGGAATGTTTCCAGCTCTAGCTATTTCCGCACCGGAATAAGGTATTTTTCTATTTAACATACCTGTAAATACACTCATCACACCTTCAATCAATACCACGTCATAGTTGGAATTTTTAAGGGATTCCAATACATCTGGAAGTTGACACCATCCGAGATTTGATATCTTTATGGAACCATAATCCTCCATATATCCATTGGTAAGGTATAGCCCCGGCACTATATCTCTTATATCAGGACCAATCTTTATAAGTCCAACATTAAGACCCTTTTCTCTTAATATTCCTGCAAGACCTGTGGTCATAAATGTTTTACCACTGTCAGATCCTGTACTTCCAATTATAAGGCAGGTAGGTAATTCACCTTCCCGTTTCTTAAGGTCTTTTGTAAGGCAGTTTTTACCTGGTATTCTGATTTCTACATTGGTGTCGATACCAATCTCCTTATTGATATTCTTCACACATTCCCTATTTCTTTCAAGTATTGATGTTCTATCATCCTCATCTGCATCTAAGGATTGTAGGAAATTCTCCACAACATGGGGGTTGTTGTCAAAGATTCTATGTATAACGGTTCCAACTATGTTTCCATTGTCACTTACTACACCTGATAGGTGTTTTTCCTTTTTGTTTCCATAATTGATTCTTTTTAATTCTGAATAGATTAGGGGTTTAGCCTCACCTTTTATGTCTCCATATGTATGGCAGTGGAAACCTGTTACTGGACCGTCTATATTTTTAGTTAGGAATGAGTCTCCTACAATCTCACCTTCAACCTGGTCTGTAGATATTAATGGTGAAAAATCAACATCTAATAGCCCCAATCCCTCTTTGATTATTGGTATAGGTGACTTTCTACCTACATCTGTCTGATTCGCCAATAATTGGAAACCAGAACATATTCCCACTATAGGTTTTCCTTCCTTGTTCATGGAATATATCTCTTTAGCTAAATCACTGTCTTTTTTAATAGATTCGGACTCTACTATAGTCCCCCCTGGAATAATTAATGCGTCTAATTCTTCATGTGCTCTGTTTCCATTAACCAATCCATTTGATTTAACTAAGTCTGTTGGAAGATGTCCAAAATTTTCATATCCTGGAACAGCTCCCTTAACATATGTAAGGCCTATTTTCATTCTATCACTTACTATTTTTTTCCTTGATAAATTAGTCTACATTTATTTAATCTATAAAACCTATCATATAATCTTTGATTTAACTAAAAATAAATTAAATATTTCATATAAAATTAGCAGTTTAGTTAACTAATTTTTAACTATTCAATGGTTTTATAAATAATATTAAAAATAGTTCAAGTTTAAAAACTGTGGTTATGTATTTATCTAATAAAAAAATAGGCAATTGGTGATTTTTTCAATCTGGCCATATATTTATTAAAAGGTTTTTAATTTAATTTATTTATCCATGGAATAGAACATTTATTACTTTAATAAAAAGGGCTTTAATGAAATGTTATCTAGGTATATGGACTAGATTATATTTTTTAATATCTACTCTTTTTTTAGTTTACTAGGTGGCCATATCTCATTGAATGCTTGAAAGTCTTTTGTATTAAGTATATCTGTGAAGATAGTCTTATTCTTATTACTCATATATTCTAGAAAATCCTCTCTATATGGGCTCTTTAGAATCCTATCGAATTCCATTTTTGATAGGATGTAAAAATCTTCTTTTAAGTCACAACTCAAACATTTCATTGTCAATCTAAATGCGTCTATTCTATAGTCTATTAAATCCTTTTTATAGGCTTCATAGTAACCGTTTTCAACAAACATGTCAAATAAAATCACACCACTAGGTATGATGTCAAAGAATTTCCTATCACAGTTACCTGTAATGGAATCAGAGTGGACCCTTCTTACATATAGGTGTTTTTTGATCAGTGAAATCCTTTCAGCTTTAAGCCATACATAATAGAAGAATGGATTGTCCTCAAAATATATCCTATCTGGAAACTTAGCATTAATGTCCTCTAGAAATTTCCTTCTATAGATCTTCTGACATGCGCTGACAGGTAGCTTAAATAGGAAATCCCTAGTACGACTGCTATCAAAAACGCAATTGTAAAAACTGTCATCTAGCTGATTTAGATTGGACCAATCATTCTCATGATATTCTCGAGTATCATTATTGTAGTTGGTCATCTGAAACATTGTGATATCGGTGTTGTTTTCTTTTGCCTCGGTATATGCCTCTTTAATACAATCTTCTACAATCCAATCATCGCTGTCAACAAAGGTAATGTATTCTCCTTTAGCTATTTTCAATGCTTTGTTTCTACTTGAGCCAAGTCCAATATTCTCTTCGTTATTTATAATTGTGATTCTGTTGTCTTTCTTTTCATATTCCTTTAGAATGTCAAGGCTGGAGTCTGTAGATCCGTCGTTTACAAGAATTATCTCGATTTCTTTAAAACTCTGATTTAAGATACTTTCAATAGCCTCTTTTAGATATCTCTCTCCATTATAAACAGACAATATTACACTAACTTTTATATCGGACATAGTTAAACCCTTTATCTTTTTTTAAATTAGACGATATGGAATTAAATTTTTATTAAATATAAATTCCTATTAATATTTAAATATTTTTAAAAATCGGATTAGTACAAGTCCCATTATAGATTTCAAATAAAAACTACTTTATTGTTTCTTTGTCTTTAAAGCAAAAATAGTAATAAAAAAAGTAATTTAAAATTAAAAAAATTAATAAAATATTTATAATTCAAAAGCGGAAATTGCTTGAATTATTTTCTCATCATCTTCTGGTTTAGCCTGTAACTGTAGACCTACAGGAATGCCCTCAACCTCTCCAGCTTTAATGCTTGCTGCTGGAATGCCTGCAAGGTTAGCTATTACAGTTAAAACATCGTATGCATACATTTCCATTGGCTCTAACTTGGTACCAATTTTATGTGGAAGCTTTGGAACGGTAGGACCAACTATTAAATCAACATCTTCTAACATTTCGTTGATTTGGTTTCTAATAAGTGACCTTGCTTGTAAAGCCTTCTTATAGAATTTACCACTATATTCTTGTTGTGAGATATATGATCCGATTTCAATTCTTCTAAGTACCTCTTCACCACAGGTTTCTTCAATTCTTGAAGCATATTCCCTTCCATCATATTTTCTTGTAGCTGAGAAGAACTCGACATAGTTGATTAAGTAGTAAGTTGGAAGACAGATGTCAATATAATCAAAGTTTAATTCTACAAGTTCTGCACCAAGAGATACAAGTTTATCAATAGCCTTATCCACTACCTCATTGATTTTATCATTGGTAACCTCTATAAATTCCTTAACCTTAGCTATTTTCATACCTTTAAGTGGAAGTTCCATACCTTTTGTATTTACAGCTATTTCAGTGAAGTTTGGTAATTCATTGTTTAGGGTTGTACATTCCTCTGGATCATATCCTGCAATTGTGTCAAGTGCAAGGGTAAGTCCTGTAACATCACCTGATATAGGTCCTATCTGGTCAAGACTCATTGATAAGTCAAGTAGACCCTGTCTGGATACAAGACCATAGGTAGGTTTAAATCCTTCAACACCACAGTGTGAGGATGGGTTTCTAATAGATCCCCCGGTATCTGAACCGAGTGCAATATCACACATACCTGCTGCAATTGAAGCTGCACCTCCACCAGATGAACCACCGGTAATTCTTCCAGGTGCTGCCGGGTTGTTACATACTCCATAGTATGATGTTTCTGTAGAACTTCCTGCTGCAAACTCATCCATATTGTTTATTCCAATAATGATCCCGTCTTCAGCTTTAATCCTTTTAATGACAGTTGCATCATAACTTCCTATATAATCCTCTAATGTCTTACTTGCAGCTGAGATTGTGTAATCCTCTACATTTATGTTTGCCTTTATACCAAAAACAATACCAGCTAATTGTCCTACTTCTTCACCATTAGATATTTTTTCATCAATTTCTTTAGCTTTGTTTATAGCATTCTCTTTATTGATTTCTATAAAAGCATTAATTGATGGATTTTTCTCATCGATTACTTTAATATAATTATTAACATTTTCTAATGCTGTTAATTCTCCGTTTTTTATAGCATTAGCTTTTTCTAATACATTCATTAAAACACCTAATATAATTAAGTTAAAAATTAATTTTTAATAAGGATAATTATAAAAAATAATTATTTCAATAATAATATTGTTTTTATTTATTTAGATTTAAATATTTTATTAATTATTCACATTTTCACAATTATAGTTTTGAATAATATTTAATAATCTATCTTATTTTTATATTGAAAAAATATGGACTTTGATTTTAGGGATTATTTATCCTTTCCAATTATCATTTTCATAAATAATAATCTTTATTTTAAAAAATAGTTATCTTATATTGTTTATTTGAAAATAAATAAAAAAATTTAAAAAATAGTAAAATTAGGAATTAATTTTTAATTATAACCAATCATATGCATTAAATTCACTTGGGAACTGATCCACTTCAACAAGTCCCTCTTTAAGCATCATTTCATTAAGGTTTTTATTATCAACAATTACAACGGCAACGGTTCTTCCATATTTGTCATGTGGCTGTTCATCATCAATATCCAGTGAGACTTCCTTATCAAGGCATAATTTTTTTACAAATTTTTTGGAAGCATTATAACCTTTAACTCCCCTTTCAGGGGCGTTTACATCGGCAAATCTTATTTTTTCACCATTGTCTAGATAAATCGTATCACCGTCGACTACTTTTGTACATACTGCCGTTTCTTCCACATGGCAGGTGGTGTTGTTGTATTTGTCTAATATTTCATTGGCAGTCATTCCATCGTATTTATCATCTGAAATGTCATGGCTGAATCCCGTTCCAACATATTTAGCAGATACTGTTGTCAATAGTCCAACACATACTACCAATAGTACAGTTATCATTAATATTTTATGGGTTCTAGATTTCATACATATTACCTATTGAAATATTGTATCTTATTTATTAAAAAATTTTCTATATTAAAATATTTTCAATAACTAAATTATTTTCTAGTTTTTTATAAGGCAATACTGTTCTTTTTAGTTTAAATTATAAGTTAAAAATTATTACTTATACTTTCTAACTTATAACTTATAAGTTAAAACTTATTAATTTTAACTATTGTTTTAAATCTTAATTTTTTTATAGAATTAAAATATATTATATAATAATTATTTATTTAAAATGATTTTTATGAGGAGCAAAGCAATTGTCTTTGATAATTCAGGTACATTAATTGAAAGATACAGGATTATCAAAGATTTGAATACAGGAGAATTTATTACAGACATTAATTCATTGAGTTTGATTGATAATTTGGATTGTGGAGCCTTATCTATTCTACAGTTTAACACCAGCTGTTTATCTAAACTAGATCCAGATACCCTAATATCAGATTTGATTAATGATTATCATATCCATTTTACCGTAAGTTATTCCACTAGACGACTTTCACATGATGAGATATTATCTATAATAAATGATGGTGATGGAGTTATATCTGATATAACAGACGGTTTCTCTATTCTAAAAAAACAGGTTCCAAACATGGAAATATGTAATGGCACTGCATTAATACTAGATTGTAAAAATAGGAATATAGCTTACACTATTACAACTGCAGGCAGATTCTTTAAAAATGCAATCTTTACAGTTGATAAATTGAAAAATAGGGATTATGACATTTTTATTGCATCTGGAGATAGGAGTGATGCGATTCAAACCTTAACTGAGTTTTTAGACATTGACCCTTCTCATGGTTTTCCAACTGCCACACCCCTTGGAAAAAGGGACATTGTAAAGTCCTTAAAAAAGGATTATGATAGGGTTGTAATGGTTGGTGACGGACAAAATGATTATTATGCATTTCAGGAATCAGATTTAGCTATTTTAACTATTGCCCAATCCCTAATAGAATCAGATCAATTGATCTCATCCTCGGATTATATTGTTAATGATTTAATCGAATTGTTAAATATATTATATTAGATTAAATTAACTTTTTTCTATGTTTTCTTAGGTATATTGTTTTAAATTAGATTCGCCCTTTTTTTAAAATTTTGAATCTATAAATATATTGTATTGCCCTTTTTTAATTTTTTAAATATTGTTCAATATGTTATCTATCTACTTTATGATATGCTGAAAGTCTTTTATATATTGTATACTTTTAATATCCTAAACTTCTAATTAATTCCTGTGTTTTTAATACCTTCTCATAGGTATTTAATTCTATAATCCCTTTATCAATATATTTTAACAAGTTCAAATCTAATGTGCCTTCACCTAGTATTAGATGTTGGTCTTTTATTTTATTGTTATCGTTTATATGGAAATATTCAATGTTTTTTAGTTTAAAAAACTCCTGGCAGTCCTTACATGTATTGGCATGTCCTGTATCTATTGTTATTTTTGAGTCTGTGTTTTCTTGAATGTATTCGATTTCCTCAACTTTATTTCCAAGAAAGCTATATCTTTCAGGTAGATTTTCTACAGAGATTTTTATATTGCCATGTTCCTTTCCATAGTCAACACATTGGCCAATGGATTCCACTGCAAGATCCAGTGCATACTTTCTAAGTTTATCATCCTTTCTTCCTATCTTTCCAGGATGAACTGTTATAGCATTCGCACCAATCTTATTTGCCATATCGATTGTTTCTATTGTTTGTTTTACTGATTCCCTTCTTATGCCCTCATTGATACTTGCAAGATTTAAATCCACTGTTGGTCCATGAATGTTTATTTCAATATTACCTTTATCGCTGATTTTGATGATTTCATCATTTTTTTCTATATTGTATGCCGCATATGGACCTTCGGATAATATCTCAATTGCCTCGAATCCGTCTCTTTTAGCTGTGTCTAGTATTTCATCTAATGGTTTTAAAAAGAGTGACAATGTGGAAAAACCTAATTTCATATTTATTACCTTTTTTCTAATTTTATAATATCATTTTATTCTATTAAATAATAGATTAATTACTAACTATCCAAAAAGTCATCTATTAGCCATGAGGATATGCTTATATTTGATCTTCTTTCAATCTCATCTTTACTAAACCATCTTGCTTTTAAAATCTCAAAATTATCTACTTTTATCTTTCCACTATCATATTCAGCTGTAAAACCTACCATTAGGGAATTTGGAAATGGCCATGATTGGCTTGCAAAGTATTTGACATTCTTAATATTGATGCCTACCTCCTCTTTAACTTCCCTGTGCACTGCTTCCTCAAGTGTTTCTCCAGCCTCTACAAAACCTGCAAGTATTGTATATTGTTTTATTTTGTAGTAGCTATGATATGCCATCAAGAGTTTATCGTCTTTTCTAATGGCTACAATTATTGCAGGTGCTATTCTTGTAAAGTTTATATGACCACATTTTGGACATTTGAGCATCATCAGATCATCATCCATAACATTATGTGTTCCGCATACTCCACAATACTGGTGATTCTTATACCAATCCAAGATCTGTACTGCCCTTCCACCTATTAGAAAAAGTTCATCGTCTATTGGAAATACGTCTGTTAAGTTGTAAAATTTCTCGCTACTTTCTATAATATCTACAACAAATGCTGGCTTATTCTTAAAAGTCCCAATATATAATGAGAAATTCACGTTAAATTTCTTATTTAGTTCCTCTTCGTTGATTAAAGGAAGTTCATTATTTTCATTTAAGTATAATTCCCTATTATAAAAGATAAAATAGTATGAATCCTCTTCTGTTCTGTAGTTTTCCTTGAAATCTATACTATAGTTATCATATAAACTTTTTTTTATCATATATAATAGTATTATTTTATATAATTAATATCTTTCATTTTTTAGATAGGTTTATATACTATTATAACATATCAATTTTTAATATATGTCAAAAAAATACATATATTGTTTTTATATATAGGAGGTATTTCTTTGTCTGATGAGATTGATAATGATTTTTCTGATACTGAATATGTTAATCATATAATGAATAAGGAAAATAAGACGATTGTCAATGGTTTTACTCATTTGTTGATTTTATGGTTTTTGTCTAAGGAAGATCTCCATGGTTATGCTTTAATGAAAAGATTAAATGAATTTTTCTCTCCTCAAATAGAATGTGGTTTTGTAAAGAAAGTCAGTTCTAGTAAGATCTATCCCATCTTGTCTGGTATGGAAGAATATAAGATAATTGAAGGGGAATGGAAAGTCCAATCTTCTAAGAATATTAAAGTTTATCATTTAACTAATAGAGGTGAATTGATTTTAGAAGATATCTCAAAGAAAATTCAATACGTATACTCTATAAAGAATCCTTTATGGCAAGAATTTTTCCAGGATATATTCAAAGGTTCAAATGGAAATAAAGGTGTTTAAATGAAAAATATTATTGAAACTTATGATTTAACTAAGAGATATAAGGATTTCACTGCTGTTAATTCATTAAATCTTCATATACCTAATAAAACTATTTTTGGTATGTTAGGTCCTAATGGTGCAGGTAAAACCACTACCATTAAAATGCTTACCTGTCTTACTATACCTACCTCTGGAACTGCGAAGGTAGGGGGATATGATATATTAGAAAACCCAAATGAGGTTCGAGAATTATTAGGAATGGTCCCTCAACAAGTTAGTCTCTATAAAGATTTAACTGTTTGGGAAAATGCAGAATTATGTGCTGATTACTATGGGGTTCCAGTAGATGAAAAAGAAGATCGTATTAACGAATTAATGGAACTTGTTGATATTTCTTATGCTAAGGATAAATTGATAGGTAAAATGTCAGGTGGTCAAAAACAAAAGGCATCATTAGTTGCTAGTTTAGTTCATAGACCAGAAATATTGTTTTTAGATGAACCAACCATTGGTTTAGATCCAACTACCAAACGTATATTATGGAATCTTATTGAGGAATTAAATGACGATGGCCATACCATTATCTTGTGTTCCCATGATATGCATGAGGTGGATATGTTATGTGATAATGTTGGAATTATAAGTACTGGAAATCTGGTGGCTTATGATTCACCTACAGGATTAAAAGACACTCTTATTCGTCGTCAAAGGGAGGAATATGAATCTTTAAAAGATACATTAGCACTTATCCGGGATGAAAATAATACAGATGACAAATCTAATAAATCCGATAAAGAAATAGAAGATAGTGAGGCTTTAAAAATCCAACAAGATTCATTATTTAAGTATAGGGAAATGTCATTTTTAGTGGATGATTTAAATCAGGATCTATTAAAAACTTTAAGAGCAAATAAATATGTTCATAGTGTTGAGGTAAATGATTCAGGTAGAATAATCCTTGAAATAGATAAATTTGAGGATAAGGCTGTTCGGTCTGTTCTTAAAACTTTGGTTAAAAACAAGGCTAAAGTCAGTTCAATTTCTACAGAGGAACCTTCACTTGAGGATGTATTTATGAAAACTACTTCCGAAGTTGAATTGGGACCAAGGGCTTGATACTATGGATTTAGAATATAGAAAATTATACTGGATGATTAAAAAAGAGTGGTTAAGTCTTAAAAGACATCCCTCCAGATTAGTGGCTATTATCATATTTCCAATAATCATGATTTTATTGTTTGGATATGGTATGGGTGGAGACTTAACAAACTTACCTGTTGTAGTAGTTTCTCAATCTGACGGTCATTTAACTGACCAGACTTTAACAGATATAAAAGCCAATGATGCCTTTTCTGTTGTTGATATTATAGATAATGTAGATGATGGAAAGGCAATGGTGGATAGCGGTAAGGTTAAAGCGGCTATTATACTGCCTTCAAATTATGATGATAATGATACGGCTCAGAAGACGGCCACATTGTATTTAGATTCCTCGGATCAAATGGCGTCACAGGTTTTAATTCCAAGTTCACAGCAAATATTTAACCAGATATCCATTAATGAACTTCAATCATCTAACTCAAATTTAGAGGTGCAAAATTCAACTAATACTAATCCGGTATCCTCACAGATTAACAGTGCTAAATCTTCAATTAGTATCCAGATTAACAAGATATATGGTGATATTAAATATATTGACTTTTTAGTTCCTGCCATTCTAGCTATGACTGTCATGATGAGTTGTATGATGGGTATGGGTGCAGCCATTGCTGGAGAACGTGAAACCGGAGAATTGGCTAGATTATTCATGACTCCTACTTCTGTTGCTACAGTTATAGGTGGTAAGATTTTAGCTAAACTATCAGTGGAAATGATGAGAGCAATTGTTTTATTAGTTGCAGCTATTATACTCTTTAGTATTACTATTAAAGGAGGCATATTACAAACATTGTTATTACTCTTTATAGGAGCATTATGTTTTGTTGGTTTTGGAGTAGCTTTATCTGCAAGGGCCCAAACCCAGGAAGATTATTCCCAAATGGTAATGCCGTTTTCAATGCCGATGATGTTTGTGTCAGGTGTATTCTATCCTATAGAAACTATGCCTTGGATATTCCAAAAAATTGCATATATATTTCCGCTAACTTATTTAAATGATGCTATGAGGGATGTTATGATTCAAGGACGTCCTTTATCTTCAGTATGGTTGGATATTTTAATATTATTAGGATTCACTTTATTGTTCTTCCTTATTGGAGTTAAAAGATTTAATAGAGATGTATAATTGGTGATATTATGTTTAAATCTAAGAAATTATTTTATGTATTATTAATATTTTTATCATTATCATTGGTTTTAAGTCCTATAAGTAGTGCAGATTGGCCTATGTTTCAAAAATCCCCAGATCATATAGGTTATGTAGATGAGCCTAGTGATTTTGTAAATAATCTATGGACCATCAATCTCGGCTCTAACACTAACTCAACACCAATTGTTAAGGATGATAGTCTATATGCAATATCAAGTGACGGAGTTTTACATTCTATTGATTTAAAAAACGGTACAGTTAACTGGACCTATAAATTCTCAAATTCCATTTCAGCAAGCCCTGTAATCAAAGGGGATATTCTATATGTTGGAGATTTAAATGGTAATTTCTATGCTTTTAATACCTCTTCAAAAACATTGAAATGGACGTTTTCAAATCCGAAACCTATAGAATCATCAGCAGTTGTTGATAAAAACAATGTTTATGTAACTGCAGATAATGGTCATGTATACTCTCTTGATATTAAAGACGGGGATAAGAAATGGGACAAGGAAATAGGTGGTAAATTAAAATCTTCACCTGTCGTTTCTAGTGGTACCATTTATTTTGGTTCTACAAATGGAGGAGTTTATGCATTAAAAACTAGTGACGGATCTTCAAAATGGAATTTCACTACTGGTGATGCAGTACTTGCTTCCCCAGCTGTTAAAGGTGATAGATTAGCTATTGGTTCTGTAGATAATACATTTTATGTAATCAATACAAGTAATGGAAATCTAATATGGAAGGAAGAGATGGCTAATAAGGTAGTATCCTCAGCATCTATTGATGAATATAATAATAATATTTATGTCGGAGATGATTCTGGAAATATGACCTGTTTTGATTTAAGGGATGGAAAAACCAAATGGTCATATCAAACAGGTGGCTCAGTACAGTCCACACCTGCATTTTATAATGACACTATAGCATTTACCTCTAATGACGGATCTTTATATATATTGAATAAATTTTCAGGTAAGGAGAATATGACCTATGGTCCAGGATACTATCTGTTTAATTCAAAGATTACAAGCTCTCCTGTTATTATAGGAAATACTCTAATCTTAACAGCTAATGATGGAAATGTATATTCACTCAATCTTTTAAAACAGATTACTCCAATATCCGTATATGTATGGTATGATATTATAATTATAATTGTTTTAATTATAATTATTGGTGTTTTAATTTCCTTAAATAAAAAGAGAAAAGCTAAAAAACCTATAAAAAAGAAACAATATAAGAAATTTCAATAGATAATAATTTTATATTATTATCTTTATTTTTTTTAAAGCATTTTATTATAAGTTATAAGTTATAACTCTTCTTTTAATTTCATTAGCCCTTATTATAAGATTTTAAAGAATAGTGTTTTTTTAATATTTTTTTAATTTTATCTGCTGTTTTCTTATTAGATTTTAAAAAAGAGTATTTTTAAAAATTTAGTATAAGTTATAAGTTATAAGATATTTTTTTAATATTATTATCTATCTTTATTGATTTTGAAAATTAGTATTTTTTAATTTGGGGCTTGATTATTTAAAAAAAAAGAAAAATATTGAATAAAATAAATTTATTCATTTTTTATAAGAGGTATAGTTATACTAGATACATTGGATACTCTTCCATCTGCATTTTCAATCTCTTCTGTTGCAGTTTTAATTTCTCCAATACTTGCATTTGGTACAAATCTATTTGTAGCTATTTCTGCTACATCTACAGCTCTATTTATAGCTCTTCCTCTAGCTTTTAATATTACCTCGTTCTTACCATTATTTACTTGTGTTACTACTGCTAATACATAGTTCATTACTGGTTTGTTACCGATATAAATTATATTTTCTTCGCTCATTTTTTCACCAATAGTTGTAATTAGTTAATTAATAAAGATTATTCAATTTAATTCTTTTTTAATCATTAATAGTTTATTTACAGCATTTATTACTGCTTGTACACTTGCTTTAATGATATCCTCATTAGCAGATCTACCTGTTGCTATGTTTCCTTTCTTATCATTGACTCTTACAAACACTTCTCCTAAAGCATCTGTACCACCATTAATTGCCTCAATATGGTATTGTTCTAATTCAAATGATGTTGTATCTTGAATTAATGATTCAATAGCATTTAATGCTGCGTCAACAGGGCCAACTCCAGTTTCTGCTTTTTCTTTAACCTTGTCATTGATTGTTAATCTGACTGTTGCTGTAGGTGAAACATTGTCTCCACTTGTTACAGATAAACCTGAAAGTTCAACTATTTTCTCTTTTGAGGTATTCATTTCAGATAATGCTATTGCTTTTAAATCGTCATCTGTAATTGATTTTCCTTTATCACCTAATGCTTTCACACGTTCTAATACATCATCTAATTGCTTATCTGATAGTTTTATATTAAATTCTTCAAGCTTACCTTTAATAGCATGTCCACCACTTTGTTTTCCTAAAACAATTCTTCTGGTTTGACCTACCATTTCAGGACTAATTGCTTCATAAGTACCTGCGTTTTCCATAATTCCATGTACGTGAATACCAGACTCGTGTGCAAACGCATTTTTACCTACTATGGCTTTGTTTGGAGGTAAGTTCATACCTGTTACCCTTGAGACAAAGTCAGATATGTCATAAATTTTAGTGGTATCTACATCCATAGGATGGTGATATTCTAAGATTAAGCTCATTACAGTTTCTTCAAGTGATGCATTTCCAGCTCTTTCACCAATACCATTTATTGTTGCATGGAATTGATCTGCTCCTGCTTCTAATCCCATTAAGGTATTAGCTACAGCAAGGCCAAAGTCATTGTGGAAATGAGTACTAATTGGAATGTTGATCTCTTGTTTTAAATCATAGATTAAAGTTTTAGCATCCATTGGAGTAAGAACTCCTACAGTATCTGGAACATTTATTACATTTGCTCCAGCTTCTTCAGCTGCTTTATAAACTTCTACAAGATAATCCCACTCAGTTCTTGTTGCATCCTCTGCTGAAAATTCAACTGTAAGTCCATGATCTTTACAATACTCGATTGTGTCTATAGTTTTTTCTTTAACTTTTTCTTTAGACATTTTGAGTTTATAATCCCTATGAAGTGGACTTGTTCCAATAAATGTGTGAACATAATCTAAATCACAATCTAATACTGCATCAACATCTGCTTTAACTGCACGTGCTAATCCACAAATTGTACTATTCAATCCTAAAGCTTTAACTTTTTTAGCAGTTTCTTTTTCTCCTTCTGATGCTCTTGGAAATCCTATTTCCATCTTGTCTACACCGAGAATATCTAATTTTTCAGCTATCTCAATTTTCTCATCTACTGTTAAAGCTACTCCAGGAGATTGTTCTCCGTCACGTAAAGTAGTATCGAAGATTGTTATTTTCTCTGGCATATTCTCATATAAATCGTCCATTTTATACACTGGTTTTCTATTCATTTTAATCCTCCGATATACATTTTTTTTAGTACAATTTGTATTTTGTAATTATATTTTTATTTATATATATAATTATATTTTATTATTTTTTCTTTAATTTTTTGTAAATCTTTAATTTTTTTTAATTTTTTTCATTTTCCAATTGTCTTATCTTATATTTTTTTGGAATTTTTTACTTTTTTAACTTATAACTTATAACTGATATTCTTTTGGTAATTCTCCTTTTTTTAGTTAATTTCTTAATTTAATTTCTCTTATAACTTATAACTTTTATAATCTTTATTTTCTTATAAGTTTTAACTTATAACTTATTTTTCAATAGTTTTTTCTTTTTATAAGTTATAACTTATAATTTAATTAATTTCAGATTTAATTCAAGCTTTTTTGTATGTTTTAAAATATATTTTTTAACTATTATAACTTATAACTTATAATTTTTGATTATTTTAGTTTTTTTATCTTTTAGTCTTTTATTCAAATATTTTTTTAATTATTATAACTTATAACTTATAACTTAATTTTATTAGAAAACCTCAGTTTATTAAAATTGAATTTAAAAAATAAAAAAAGTAGTTTTTTGTATATTGTATAATTTACTGGTACAATTTTCTTATATTTTTATCGAATAAGTATTTGCTTAATCTTATATTTGAGGTTCCCTTTCCACATGATTTAGTTTTTCTATGTTTAATTGCTTTTAAAACACTATCGATATCTTTTTCACAATCTATCTCTGTGTAGCAATCCATTATAAAACCTTTAAAATGGGCGTCACTAGATCCTATTTCTGCTATATTCTTTTTTGATGCAAGTTGTTTTCCCTTATAATTGGAATATCCAAATATAAATCTAGCATTTTTAGATTCCATTCCATCTATGTTTAAATCTGTATTTTTATATTTACAGAATAATCCATGTCTATAATAACAATATGGATGGGGTACTATTGCAAGTCCACCTAAATCATGGATTTGGTCCACAGTTTCCTCAGGTGATAATCCTTTCTCTATTTTCTCTTCCACACCAAATCCTAATATATGTCCATATTCACTGCTGATTTCTATTGATGGGATTACAAATAACTCATCATCTTTTGTAAGTTCTCTTGCAAGTTTTGAACCTTCAACTGTATTATGATCACTTAAAGCTATCATATCTAAACCTAACTCTTTGGATCTTTCAATGATCTCTTTAGGTGTGCTTACTGCATCACTAGAGTATGTACTATGTATATGTGGATCAAGTTTTAACATATTTATCATATCCATAATGGTCAAATATATTCTTTGTTTTATTTTTAGTTTATATAATGTTTTAATGATTTGATTAATCCTATGGTTCCTGTCATCATCACATCACCACCAGGACATGCATGATGATAATCCAAACTTGTTTTTTCAATTAAACTCCTTTTAGGACCTGATACAATTACTTTTTCAATATTTGATATTGGGTTTATTACATGTGCTCCATGACCATGGTCATTGTATATTTCTTCATTTGTAAGTGTACCATTCGCTAATTTTTTTACATATCTTTCTAGGGATTCTCCAGTAAGGCTACTTGTATGATGTTCAAATACTCCCTGTATTTTTCCATTTTCAATTGATGCTACTGTGGTATGTCCATTTCCTATATCCATAACAATATAACTGTTTAATTTCAATGCTTCCTCGTCATAGCACATTCCACATATTGATGCGAATTTTGTATCCATTATTAAGGGGGTATTCCTTATTTGCCAGTTTGTTTCATTCTTTAACTTATTTTCTACAGATTTCATTCTACTGTAATATTCTGGTATATTTCCATACCACCCGAACTCCTCAGGTTTTAGGGGATTTTCTAATTTCTCTCTAATCTTTTCAAATCTGAAATCCCTATCTCCCATGTTTTCATTATATCCATGATCCTGTACAGCTACCGCAATATAGTCAAAGTCAAAATCTAAGTCATACTCTTTTAAAAATCCAGCTAATTTGTCTATATCTATATCATTAAGTGATATTCTAGTGTAATCTTTATATTTTTCGCTATTTTTATCCTCATCATATACTACTTCTATACCATATGATTCTACCTGTTTTAAATCGTCCCTTATGGTTTTTGCACAATATGATTCCATTGCTACATTATATCCCTTCTCCATATGTTCCAATATGGTATTTTTAAGTTTTCCACCTCCCATAATATTTCCTTCAAAGTAGATATCATTATTGATATTTTTGATTTTTTGAGCTATCAATATATGTGGTGAAGGTAAAACTACTTTTATAGAGTTTTCCACTTCCTTTTCCGTGTTATAATATATTATATCTTGTGTTCCTGTTCCTACATCAATTGCCAATATTTTCATACGAAATCCTCTGATTTTTTATTAATATTACTATTTTGTTTTAATAATTTTTATAATTATCACTATAATTTACTTATAACTTATAACTTAAAAGTTATTTCTTAAAAATTCTAACATATTATTTATAAGATATAAATTACAATATATAAGATATAAGTTAAAAGGTAACATTTTTCACTTATAATTTAAACTTAATAAGTTCTAATTTTTAACTTAAAATTTATAAGATTTCACTAAAATTGCTATTACTTAGAATTTATAAGTTTCAATTGTCATTTAAACTTGTTAATAATCATATGGAGTTTATATATGGGAGAAATAATTGCTATAATGAATCAAAAAGGCGGTTGTGGTAAAACTACTACTGTTGTAAATCTTGCAACTTCTTTAGCAGTTATGGGAAGAGCTGTTCTCATTGTAGATATGGATCCTCAAGCAAATGCAACTACTAGTTTTGGAATTGATAAAACAAAACTTGATTACACTATATATTCTGCAATTAGTGGAGAGGTTTCAATTAAAAAGGCAACCTTTCCAACTTTTATTCAAAATCTATTCATTGTACCAAGTAATATCTCTTTAAGTGGTGTAGGGGTAGAATTAAGTAAATTAGATAACTATCATATCATTTTGAAAAATATATTAGATGAGATAAAAGATTTATTTGATTATATCTTAATAGACCTACCTCCATCTTTAGGTGTTATTACAATTAATGGATTAGTTGCATCTGATAGTGTAATTATTCCTATTCAAGCAGAATATTATGCTTTAGAAGGAGTAGCAGATTTAATTAATACAATTAATCTAGTTGAAACTAGATTAAGAAGTCCAACCCCTATAAAAGGAATTTTATTAACTTTATATGATACTAGGACTAGACTTAGTAGGGATGTCTTCAGAGAATTAAAGAAATATTTTGATGGAAAGGAACATTTGTTTAAAACTGTTATTCCTAGAAATATTAAATTAGCTGAAGCCCCTAGTCATGGTAAACCTTGTATAATTTATGATCAAGAAAGTAATGGAACTACCGCTTATTTAAAATTAGCTCAAGAAATTTTAGATATGGAAGAAGATGATTAAGGAGGAAAAATATGTCTAATAATAAAAACTCAGGTTTAGGTAGAGGTTTAGATTCTTTAATTCCATCAGATTATTATGATGAAAATTTTGATGCTAATTCCACTAAATCTTTAGAAGATATGTTGAATGAGAGAGAAGATCTCAAACATAAAGAAGAGGCTCCTAAAGAGGAAAAACAAGAAGAAAGTAATACTCAGCAGGAACAAGTTTCTGAGGATAAATCTTCAAATGAAAATTCCGATTCAGAAGAGAAATCTCTGGAATTCTCTAAAGATGAGTCTGTTAAAATTGAGGATGATCCTTTAGTAAAGCAACATGTGGAAGAGGTTATGGAGATTGTTCATAAGAATCCTAGAATAACCCTATGGTCTGTTAAATCTTCTGCTGTTTTTAGATACTTAAGAAAGACTCAACCTGAATTTAGTATTAGTAAAGAGGCTTCTAAATTAATTGATGAGGCTGTTTCTCAAAAGTACCCAGATATATGGAAATTATTCGAAGACGAGTAGTTTATTTCCTTAACATATCTTTTTTTACCTTTTAATTCTATTACTTTTTTTTTATAAGTCCTTTTTTTAATTTTTTTATATTTTAAATTCCTTTTTAACTTTTTTTTCATAATTCCTTAATTCCACCTGTTCAGATTTCTTGTTTTCTTGCTTTTTTATTATTATAACTTATAAGTTATAATAATTTTTAATATCAACTTCTTGTTTGCTATTGTAAATTATAAGCTATAACCATTATTTTTAAATCCTGTTTTCCATTTTTTTTCTTATAATTTATAAGTTATAACTAACTATATTCTCATAGCTGATTGTCAATGTTTATTAAAACTTATAAGTTATAACCATCGTTTTTTGAATTTCTTCCAAACAGCTTTCTATTTTATTGGTATAACTTATAACTTATAATCATTTTTTAAAACTAGCTTCTTTATTATAACTTATAATTTATAATTATTTTAAGTAATTTAGTTTCTTTATTTTTGTTATAACTTATAACTTAAACTTTATCTTTATAATCTCATTTCATATTTTCTTAGAACTTATAAGTTATAATACTTTTTTCATGATTCAACTTTTTTCTTATTTTATTATAAGTTAAAACTTATAACTTTTTTTAAGAAAACTAACTTTCCACGTTCCTCTTAAAACTTATAAGTTATAATTCTTCTTTAAAATTAGCTTTCATTATAACTTATAACTTATAATTATATTGATTTAGATTAGTTTCCTTATTTCATTATAACTTATAACTTATAATTTTTATCCAAACTGTGTTTTGTTTTGTTAAAATGTTCTTAGAACTTATAACTTATAATTTTTTATTAAAATTATATTTCCTAACTCATAAAGCTCTTAGAACCTATAAGTTATAACTTTAATTTAAATAATCTAATCTTAAATCAGCTTTTATTTTTGATTATAACTTATAACTTATAACTAAATTTTAATATTAGAATCTTTAATTTAGGATTCAATTCTTTAAAAAAAAGTAGAAACTAAATAAATTCATTTAATTTTCAAATATTATGATTGGATTTAAAAAATAACTTATTTTAATAATTCATAATTTGAAAAAACTATTGATTTATTTAATATCTATCTAAAGCACTTTGATAGTTGCCTTTTAATTTAATATAAGGCTCTGCTCTTGAGGTAACAACACCTAATTTCTTTAAATCCTCTATTTCTTCAAAAGGTTTATTTTTACGTATATCAACAATTTTTCTTGCAGACTTAATCCCTATTCCCGGAACCCTAATTAAATCGTGGTAGTTTGCATTGTTTACCTCTAATGGGAATATGTTCATATTCTTTGCAGCTAAGATTTTAGGATCCTCATTTAAGGATAAATTTCCATTACCATCAAATATTAATTCTTTTGTTTTAAAATGATAATCGTTTAGTAATGAATCGGCATGGTATAATTGTCCTGTTCTTTTAAGATCACATTCTGTTTTATTTTCAAATTCAGTTCCTTCTAATGGTTGAAATCCTGAGAAATAACTTCTTTTCAGATTTGTTTTTTTATAGATCTTCTCCATTCTTTTTAGGATTTCACTGTCTGTCTCATCATTAGCACCTACAATCATCTGGGTTGTAGGTCCTGAAGGACATAATCTCCTGTCTCTTTTTCGAATTGAATCAATCCAGCTTAACCTTTTTAATATGTCCTTATTATAATCCTTTGTAGATGACATCTGGGATAGACCGTCTGCAGATGCGGCTTCAATATTAATGCTTACCCTATCTGCAAGCTTCATGGATCTTTTAATATCATCTTTTGAGGCACCTGGAATGATTTTTAGGTGAATGTAATCCTGGTATCCATATCTCTTTCTTAATATGGAACAGGTTTCTATAAGTCTGTCCATTGTATTGTCAATGGTGTCACTAACTCCACTACTTAGAAACAGACCGTTTACATAACCTTCCGTATAATATTTTAGGAATACCTTCGCTATTTCATCAGGACTAAGTTCTATTCTTGTAAAGTCTCTTTGGCATTGATTTATGCAATACTTACAATCATTTTTACACTTGTTAGTCATTAATGTTTTAAAAAGTGGAATAGTACATCCATTTGATCCTGTTGCAGGATATATCCCTGGAAGGTTATGTTGTGAGCTTTTTTGATGATTTACATAATCACATAAATCAAACTGTGCACTGTCACTTAGAACCTGTGTTTTTTTAAGACTATCCATAATAAATCAGCTAAAGTTTTTGTTAATAAACTATTTATTTTATTGTTTTTAATATTTTTTCCCTATATAAATTTTTTATTTTAATGCAATTGATTTTTAAAATTCCTTTAAACCATTACCTATTCTATTGATTTTCAGTGTTTTCTATTAAAAATTTAAAAAACTTTTAATATTATTATAAATACTATTAAATATATGAATATAGTATTATCTGGAACCGGTAGTGCAGTTGGAAAAACTACCATTGCAACAGGGATTATGGGTGCTTTATCAAAGGAACATAAGATTCAGCCTTTTAAGGTAGGTCCTGATTTTATAGACCCCTCATATCATACACTTGCAACTGGAAACTATTCAAGAAATCTTGACTCTTTCTTTATGAATGATTATCAGATTAATCATTGTTATAAAAGGGCATTGGATATTTCCAATTCTAAAATTGGTATTATTGAGGGAGTAAGAGGTTTATATGAAGGTATAGGTCCTATAGGGGATGTGGGAAATACTGCATCTATTGCTAAATCTTTAAATGCGCCTATCGTTTTGATTATAGATTCTAGAAGTTTGGTTAAAAGTGCCTCTGCTCTAGTTTTAGGTTTTAAGCAATTAGACCCTGAACTTAATATTCAAGGGGTAATATTAAACAAGGTTAAGGGTAAAAAACACTATCTTAAAACTAAAGAGGGTATTGAGACATTAACTGACACTAAGGTTATTGGCGGTATCCCTAGAAACGAGGATATTGAGGTAATGCAACGCCATCTAGGTCTGGTTCCAGCTTTGGAAAAGGATAACATTAGGAACAATATTAATAAATGGGTGGAAACCGTAGAGGAATATATTGATTTAGACGCTTTGTTGGAAATCATGGGGGACTATTCCTCTGATTCAAATAAATCTATTAAACAACGGTCTAAACCTTCAATACCTTATGGGGAACCTTTTAGAAAGGAAGATTCAAATGAACTTTGGAAGGCTGGGAATAAACAACCTATAAAAATCGCAGTTGCCCGTGATGAGGTATTTTCTTTCTATTATCAAGAGAATTTGGAGGCTTTAGAAGATAATGGAGCTAAAATTATAGAGTTCAGTCCTTTTAAGGATGAGGAATTGCCTGATGCCGACGGTTTATATGTAGGTGGAGGATATCCTGAATTGTTTATTAAGGAACTTGAGGAAAACTCATCTATGAGACAATCCATATATAACTTCTACAATGACGGTGGCAAAATCTATGGGGAATGTGGAGGCTTAATCTATCTTTCAAAATCAATAGACGGCAAGAAAATGTGTAACATTCTACCATATACCTCACAGATGAATAAAAGAGTCCAGGGATTGTCCTATACCATAGCAGAATCCAAGGAAGATAATGTCATTGCTAAAAAGGGAGAGCTTATTAGAGGTCATGAATTCCATTATACCTCAATAAATACTGATGACAGTACCAGATTCGGATTAGACGTTAAAAGGGGTCGTGGAATTACAGGCTCTGAGGACGGAATCCTACAGGATAATATCTTAGCAAGCTACATTCATGTTCATGCCTGCTCCCATCCGAATTTCGCATATAACTTTACCCGGTATATTAATGAACACTAAGGGATAATCTTCCCTTAAATTCCGGGTATTTAAAATAAATTATATGGATTATATTTTATTGAATTATAAATTAGACTAAAGGGATATTATGAGATATAGAGAAATAGATTGGTTCAATCCTTACATTTTAATACTGCTATTAATATTGTTTGTTATAATATCATTGCCAATCCATTTTAAATCAAGACCCCTCCTTCCATTTCCATCAAATCAATTATTTTTATATGTTCTAATAGGCATGATTTTCCTATCCTCAGGTATAGAATCCTCAAGATATATTCTTAAAAAATCAAAAACATTAAAAAACATTAAAAAACTATCAAGTGATGTATATTCTAAAGAGGACAATACCAAAAATATTACGGATTATAGAATATCTTTAAAAGAGCTTCCATTATTTGGAAATTATTCAAGAATTGAATCAGCTCTTATTGTACTAATTCTTTTTAGCCTGGTCTTACAGTTGATAAATTTTTATAATTTAGGAGGTATACCATTATTCAGCGGATACCTTAAAAGTAAAGCTGCAACCAGGATTTGGTTCTTATCTTTTATGTTATTTCTACCTTCCATTAACATTTTACTTTCAAAATACAATAGGAAAACTCATTATGTCCTATTGTTCTTGGGACTTCTATGTTTTGCCCTAACAGGTTATAGGACAACTCCTATTGCAATATTACTCTCAAGCTTCATAACAATATTCTATACCCGCAATATTTCAAGAAAAACCAAGATATTATTTGTTGCATTGATAATTGTTTTACTTTTGGCCATCGGTTTTATTGCCGTTAGATCAATAGAATGGCAACATTGGACCTTAAATCCCCTGGAGTTAATATCTTACAGGGCGGCCTTTACCCTAAATGTTCTGGATAGAATCACATATCACCAGGCCATTACCGGTGGAAATCTATTATACTCCACTTTAACAGGTTATTTCACCTCAACTGATCCACGTGTATTGGTAGGTGAGGCTGTTCTTTTAAAACATCATTCCATTACCTCCACCATATTTGGTCCCGTGCTATTGGATTTCGGTACTGTTGGGATGATTATTCAAATGTTTCTAATGGGTTTTGTCCTTGAAACACTACACATATTACAGAAACACAATCATGGGGTATGCACAGCTTTCTATTCAATCATACTGGCCCAAAGCATCATATGGTTGGAGACAGGTCCAACTGATTTAATAGTCTTCATATTCTATATAATCAGTATTTTATTGATTGTATATAACCTAAATATTATTCATAAACAAAACAATTAACTTTTCATTTTTTTTAATATTTTATTTAATATTTCCCTTTCAATGATTAAAGATTTATAAAATGTACTTTTTGATAAATGGCTTTAATTTAAATATTTAGTCATATAAACTATTCTATGTTAAATATTATATCAATTAAAAAATTCAAGATTGGCGGTTTTTAATGGTAGATTCCAAGAATTCAAAAGATATATCTAAAAAATACAATAAAAATAATTCAGTTGAATCATTATTATCTGAGATAGGAATGGATGCTGATGAGTTTAAAAAAGAATTTGGAGTATCTGTTGATGAATTTGATGATGATATAGGCGAGTCAGTATATCAATTATTGGATGAGCTGGATCTTTTAGATGAGGAGTATAAGGACAATCAAGTGGAACGTGCTAATACATCTGGTTTCAGTTTAAACTCAAATAAAGTGGAAGACTTTAATCTTGAGGATGCCGATGAGGATTCAGATGATGAGTATCACTCACAGATTAGGAAAATTGAAAAACAAATTCAGGATAACCTAAATGATGAGGAATCTATCTCAGGCGGAATCAAAACAGTCCGCGACTTTTTTGAAGAGAATAAATATGTAAGTCAAAATGATCATGATATTGATGAGGTAAGAACCATTGCATTCGCATGTGAGATAGCACCTGCAAAAACCATTATTCCCGTAATTAAACTCTTAAAAAAATTGGAAAGTGAAGGTAAGTTACATTGGAAAACCACAAGAATTATAGGACTTGCTCATGGTAAGGGTGTTGATGAGTTACTTAATCAATACTGTGATGTAGTATATTATATAGGTCAAGGTAGAAGTGCCAACCAATCAGATTCTGGAAGATTCCAATTAGCTAGTTTGATTTTAAGGGACATCTATAAAGCAACCAGGGCCATGATTGGTGAGCAAATTGATTTACTTGTAACCTGTGGAAATGCAGGTGATGTCAGAAAATCAATTTCTGCTGCAAAATTACTTAGAACACCTGTCCTACATATTGAGCAGGATATCTACAATCCAATTGAAATCATATCCCAGGCTAATTTGATCACTGTTCCATCAAAGGATTATGAATACTATCTTAAAATACAGTATGGTCTTAGGAATGTAGTTAACATTGGCGGATATCCAATGGCTGCATATGTTGATAACGAGATTAAAAATAACAAACTAGTTTCTAAAGAGGAAATTACAGAGAAATATGGATTCGAACATTACATTTTAGTTTTATTAGGTGGGGACCTTAAAAAAGAAGATTTAACCGATTTGATTCCACTTATTGATGGCTTTGACTATCCGACATTAATCGCCCCTTACAGATTTGATAAGGGATATGTTGAAGATTTATCAAAGTCTAGTAAGGTTAAGATTCTGGATAACTATGTGGATATTCTAAGTTTAACAAATTCCGCAGATGCTTTAATCTATGGTGCAGGTATGGGAATGACAATAGAGGCCGGTGTATTGAAGGTACCTTCCGTAAAGATCTATGGTTATCATGTATTCCATAGTAGTATAAATCTGGCTAAGGAATTGAACATTCCAATCGTTCAGATATGGGACATTCCAAGGGCTTTAAGAAAACTGTATCCTCCAACAGGAGACATTGTTAAGGACGGGCAGGAAGCTATCTATAACATTGTAAGATTGATTAATAATTTTGATTACTCCCTTAAGAAAGGTAATATTAGAAGTACATTCAAGATATGGAGAGCAAGATCTAAATTTAGAAAAAGCCATAAATAATTTAAAGTTATTTTTAATTTTGATAGGCCCTGTCAATTTTTTTATATTAATTTTAGACTAATTTTTTAATAAAGTATTACTTCCTTATCTTGTTTAATAAAAGTATTTTACTGTAATTTTTTTTATTATTTTAATATCATTCTAATCAAAGCGAACTTTTTTTATTCATCTTATAAAATATTATTTGATTCCTATTCTATTAAAAAACAATTTTAAACAACTTTCACATCTTTAATATATTTAATGCCAGCTATTTTTTTAAATCAATCCTCTAATATCCTTTTTTATTTTGATTTTTAATTATACTATATAAATTTTTCGTTTTTAATAGTATCAAAAGTTCTTTATAAGTAATACTATAAATTATTACTTGTGATATTATGGTTGTAAAAATTGGAATTGTAAAAAGTGGAAATATTGGTGCTTCACCAGTATTAGAATTATTATTAGATGAAAGAGCAGACAGACCTAACATTGATGTTAGAGTATTTACTTCTGGTGCTAAAATGAACCCAGAACAAGTAGAAGATGTAGTACCAAAAGTCAAAGATTTCGATCCTGACTTTGTAATGTTCTCAAGTCCTAACCCAACCGCACCAGGTCCTGCAAAAGCAAGAGAACTCTTATCCGAAATGGATGTTCCTGCATTCATCATTGGTGATGCTCCAGGAAAACGTGCTAAAGACGAAATGGATGAACAAGGTATTGGTTACATCATTGTTGAAGCTGATTCAATGATTGGTGCAAGAAGAGAATGGTTAGACCCTACTGAAATGTCCGTATTCAACTCAGATCTTATTAAAGTATTAGCATGTACTGGTGCTTACAGATTAATCCAAAACACTATCGACGGAGTAATCGCACAAGCTGATGCTGGAGAAGAAATTGAATTACCAAAACTTGTTATTAATGCTCAAAAAGCTGTAGATGCAGCTGGATTTACCAGTCCATATGCAAAAGCAAAAGCATATGCTGCATATGAAATGTGTGCTAAAGTAGCAGACCTTGATATGAAAGGTTGTTTCATGATGAAAAACTATGAAGAATTCTTACCTGTAGTAGCTGCTGCACACGAAATGGCTTCTGCTGCTGCTCAATTAGCTACTGAAGCAAGAGAAATTGAAAAAGCAAATGATACTGTATTAAGAACCCCACACATGAGTGACGGTTCCACAGGTAAAAAAGTTAACTTAATTTCAAAACCAGAATAAATCTAATAGATAAATAAGTAGTATTTCACTACTTATTATCATCTTTCTATTAGATTCCACTTTTTTAAAATCATTTAATTTATTTACTTAGTCTATACTTTTCTAGTTTTACTTATTTTATTCGTTTTTAGTTGTTATTCTGTTTTATTAGCTATTTCTATTGGTTTTATTAATTGTTTATTGAAATTAGATTTTTTTATTTAGTTTTTTATTTATTTTATTAGTTTTCACTGTTTCTTCCATATGATATTGGCTTTTTAAGTTTTTTAGTTGTTATTCTGTTTTATTAGCTATTTCTATTGGTTTTATTAATTGTTTATTGAAATTAGATTTCTGGATTTACTTATCCTTACAGTATTTTATTGGATATCTAGTTAAATCAAATAAGAAGATTCCATTAAAAAACGGTTTATAAAAAAGTCAAAATTAAAATAATATATAAGGGTATAAAAAAGAGTAAAAAAAAGAAAAAGGGATTATAAAACTCCTTTTGTACTTGGAATCTTATCGTGTTCTATTTTTGATGCTTCTTTAAGAGTTTTTGCAAATGCTTTAAAGAGGGCTTCAGCTTTATGATGATCATTTGAACCTTTAGCCTTTCCATAGAAGTTTAATTTCGCTGAATTTGCAAATGATTCAAAGAAATGTATGATATTGTCGCTTGTGATATCTCCTATTTTATCATTTTTGAATTGAACATCTAAGTTACAATAACTACGTCCACTAATGTCTATTGCAACTAGAGCTATTGAATCATCCATAGGTACTATTCCGTCAGACATTCTTTTAATACCTTTTTTATCACCTATGGCCTCTAGAAAAGCTTCACCTAATACAATTCCAACATCTTCTACAGTGTGATGATCATCTACTTCAATATCCCCTTTAGCTTTAATATTCAAATCAATAAAACTATGACGTGAAAATGATTCTAACATGTGATTTAAGAAGTGGATTCCCGTATCAATATTATAGTTACCTTCTCCATCAATATTTATTTCAAGTGTAATATCTGTCTCAGATGTTTTTCTTGAAATTTTAGCTTTTCTCTCCATTAACATCACTTTAACTTTTATTAAAATAAAATGATCCTTGATAATCTATTCATTTAACCAGGATCTATGAACTCTAATAGCATCTCTGCGGCATTTCATTTCACATAACATACAAACATGACAATATTGTAAGTTTGATGCATGTGCAATCTTATCTATTTTCCAAATTTTCCTACCTTTTGGACAAACTTCTTGGCAGTTTCCACATCCGTTGCATCTATTTTCATCTACTGTTATATGTATAATATGGAACACCCCATCTTTGTTATAATTTTAAAGTTGCAATAGAAACAGCTTTAAATCCAATATATACTTCTTTTCCAATGGTTAATTTTAAATCGTTAGATGCGGAAACTGTAATATCTGCACAGATTTCAATTCCATCTACATCTACTTTAAGTCTAATCATCTCATTTTCCAATTTCATTTCAATGATTTTACCTTTTAAAACATTACGAATACTAGATTCTTGAGGTTCTAACATAATAAAAATATTGTCATAACTGATTAAAGCAAGAATCTTATCTCCTACTTTATATTCCTCATGTAAAGGTATGGTTAACTCAGTATTTTTCATTTGTATTTTCATTACACCTTTAGGCTCATCTATTTCAAGAACAGTAGCCTCGATTTCATTTACATCACGATGAAGTTCCATAATGGCATTGATCTTTTTACATTCTTTTAGAATCATCTTGCCTTCATCGGTTAAGGTGGTACTACCTCCACCACCTTTTCCACCTTTATTGGTGCTTACAATTGCTATGTCTAAACCTTTTTCAATCTTATCAATATAATTTAATGCGGTTCTGTAAGATACATCTGTAAGCTTTGCAGCTTTTGTGATGGAATTAGTGGTATTAATATTTTTTAAAAGATTAAATTTCTTTTCATCTAGTAAAAATGTTTTACCATCTAGGTTTATCTTATATTCTACTCCGGCCGTTACTTCTGTCATAAAAATTACCTACCCTAAAAAATATTATATCTATTTATATTTTTTCTAATTAAAATATTTTTATTTTATAATCCTGGGATAGGATTTTATTAGAATATTATCTTAATATGATATTTTTAATAGGAATTTATTTTTAATTTATAATGGTTTTATTTATTTTTAAGCAATTTTGAAATCTTAAAATAATATGCTGAGTTTTAACTTTAAGAGTATTTTTTTATTGAAATTAGTTATAGTTTGAATAATTTTTAAAAAAGCTTTACTTAAAGTCAGTTAAGATATTAGGTTTTTACAAAAATAGTTTTATATGGCTTTTAATCAGTCATTTTTAACTTAAAAAATAGTTTTATATTGATCTTAATCATACTTCATTTAAAAAGTATATTTTACTGGTATACAATTCGTATTTTAACGTTTTAATACAATAGTTCATTTAAAAATAGTTTTGATTAATATTTAAAGATTTAAAAAAGTTTTAGTAAAGATTAAAATCTCTACTTTAAAAATTAGTTCTTGCTTATTCCATTCTCTTCAATAAATCTAACGATTTTTAGATAAACTCCTTTAAGGGGACCTAATTTATTTTGCAGATTTTTCATTTGTTCAATATCCTCTGTTTCAAATATTTTAAGAATTACTAAAGCCAGTATATAGACTATAGGACTTACAACTATTCCAAGTACTAAACCATATGGATTATTCGGAATAAATAGAATTGCTAATCCCATGATTAAAGACGCAAATATTACCTTCATTATTTTTCCATGTTGAATTTTGGCTTTTGTGACTCTAAATGTTATATAAACTGTCGGAATCATTAATATAAATGTTGCAAGAGTTGTAGCTAATGCCCCTCCAGCTATACCATATTCTTGTATTAAAAACCAATTTAATAGTGCATTTAATCCAGATCCACATAATAGAATATACATTGAGATTCTAGGATATCCTATTCCCTGAATTATACTGTTTGAAACTGCATATATGGAATAAAAGGTCATACCAAGTACAAGTATGGATAAAGCCAGTGCCCCAGAGGTGTATGCTGGATTTGTAAAGTATACAATTCTCATAATGGACTTTGAAAATATTGCTGTAAATATACACAGTGGAGCTGTTAGAAGCAAGGAGTATTCATATGATTTGAATACATAATTATCTAACTGTTTCTTGTTTTTGGTACTATATGCTGCAGATGCTGCAGGTAGTATTGTAGTTGCAATTGAGGTGGATACGATTAAAGGCAATCTTGCAATCGGATCTGCTGCAGTATAATAACCGATTAATGAGTCAGATAAGAAAACACCCATAATCAATGTGGATATACTGAATATAACCATTTCAGCTATTGCGGTAATGGTTACAGGAATTGAAAATAGAACCAACTGTTTTGCAAGTTTAAGCTCATCTTTTTTAGTAAATACCCAGTTCGGATCCTCTGTTTTCTGTATATATTCTCCCATATATTTTTTATAGATATATACTCCGGATATTGAACTTGCAAAGAATCCTACTACTGAACCTAAAACCGCACCAAATGCTTGAAGTCCAATAAGTACAAAAGCTGTTGCACATAAAATCATGAATATTTGTTCCACAGCCCTTGTTGCAACGATGTATTCCATTTTATAAACTGCCTGGAATGCGCCTCTAAACGCTCCAACAATTACACTAAAAGGAGTGATTAAACCAACAGCCTCTAAAGGTAATAATGCATTGGGGTTATGGAAAATATCGTTTGCAAGCCATGGTGCTATTAGGAATATCATCAGAAATCCCATAACCAGTCCTAAAATAATCATTATCTTTAGGGATGTTAGAATGGTCTGTCTTGCAAGATTCTTTTGGTCTGTGGCATTATACTCTGCAACATATTTGGCAATTGCAGGTGGAAGACCTCCTGCAGCAAGTATCTGGAATATTCCTTGAAATGGAAGTGTTAAACCTAGAATACCATACATTGCAGGTCCTAATAATGTAGCCATTAAAAAACGATAGAGGTATCCTCCTATACGAAATATTACATTACCGATTAATATAAAGAAACTACCTCTAGCTAACTTAGAATCCGCCATAATTTTACACCATAACTATCTATAAATATCTATACATATTTAAATATTTTCATAAATTTTACAATTTTTATTGATTTTGTACTTTTTTTATTTAAATTTTAGATTTTGATTAAATGAAATACAATTTTTTAATAAAAAAATGAACCTTTATAAATAGTGGTTGTTATTTTTTTAATTATTGTATATACTTATCTACAAATTTTATAAATTGATTTAAAGTTCTATCTAATGCCTCAAATCCGTATCTGTCCTTTTTGACCTCTTCAAGACTATCTTTTGACCAGAAACATGGACCTAAATTGGAGCCAAATGGACCGCCACTTACTGGAATGATTCCATGCAATATATAGTAGGTATTTATTTCCTGAATTGCAAGTTCCTGACCACCAACACGGTCACCACCTACGGTTATGCTCATACCAATTTTGCCTCTTAGAATATCATAATCTATTGCCTCTAAGGCTCTGGTTCTATCCATGATACATTTGGTCTGAGCACTGATTCCTCCATTATGCATAGGAGATCCAATGATAATTCCGTCGGCCTCTTTAAGAAGCTCATATACAGGATACATATCATCCTCATTAATACATTTCTTGTGTTCAATACAATAATCGCAGTGGTAGCATGGAGCTATTCTCTTACCACTTACACTTGTAAAAGCAGTTCTAAAACCCTCATCCTCTAAGGCTTTTAGTGCATATTTTACTAGGTAATCTGTAGATTCCTTCCTTGGACTTCCACAAATACCTAGTATTAATTTCTCCTTTCTTGACATAATAATATTATATCTTTATATAAATTTATTCTTTATTATTGGAATATTGAATTCTATCTTTAACGAAACAATATTAAATGTTGGGTTTTATTTAAACCCTTTTTTAAATCGTTTCAGATTTAACCTATCTTAACAGCTGTTTACAGATTCTGTTTTAAGTAAAAAATGCTGCTTTAATTAAAATATTTTTTAACTATATTTTTTCTGTTTTTAATCTCTTTAGTTAAATCTACCAGCAATGGTTTTTTAATAAATTTTGTTGTAGTTTATAACATTTTTTTTATAAATATGTATAAATAAAAGAAATAAGATAACTATAATAATAGAACTTAATATGATTAATATCTATTTTTGATTATGGTGTAATTATGAAACAATCTAAAGGTGTTGTTAAGAAGTATTCAAGAGAATATACTAGAACCTTAAAAAGTGGTAAAAAGAAGAAATACAAAACAGAGCAGGTTCAAATTACAATACCAAAACAGGATAATGTTTTTGAAAATAATGAAGATGTTTTAATCCTTCCTTATTCTGAAAATCCATTTGAGGAATATGAAAAAACTTTATCAGATTTAAAGACTAAATATGAGACTTTAATGGATGAAAACAATCAATTAAAGGAGAAAGTTGCATCATATGAAACTAAATCATCCCTTGATAATCTGGAATCTAATGGTTCTCTATCCAGTTTGGAATCCAATAGTCAATCCGAAATGGAATCTAGATTACCTTCTATAGATTCTACAAATCTGGGAGAATCTAATTTAAACTCATTATCAGATGATGGTACATCTAATGATTCTCAAATGGGCACTGATAAAAAAGATTCAAACAATCCTGAAAAGCCTATTGAGGATAAAGCTGATAAAGGTTTAGACAATCTTAAATCTATAGGGGATAGTGTTAACAAAGATTCAGATGATCTTGAAAAACCGGCAGAGAGTAAACTGATAAGTGAAGAAAGTTTTAGAAATGACTATAAGGATGATATCATTTATAATCTTCAAGAGGAGTATATCGATTTAACTAAAAGATATGAAGAGCTTCAAAAAGAGCTATCTTTACTTAAAAACGATCAACTATCCAATGAATATTTAATCAGAAGACTTAAAAAATTCATATTGAATCTCGAATAGTCTTTATAAATAACTTTTTTTTTAGATTTATAATTAATTTTAAATTAAAATAATATTATTTAAATTATAAAAATTCATTTTAAGAAGATTAAATAGTGTTTATAAATTTAATCAAATCTTAAATAAATTTTTAATATTTTTAAGCAATTTATTTTCTGATTTTAATTCATTAATTTCATTTTTTAATTGTGTGATATCTGATTTATATTCGCTATTTGTATTAAACGGTAACCATTTTAATGTTATTTCAATTATTTCACCATTTTTAACATCTTTGTGATATTTTAATGGTTTATCATGGGTTATTAACTGGTTTCTATTTAGTTGTTCCTCTCCATTAACAATGAAACTAATGTAATCGATGTAAATTGGGAAGCGTTGGTTTAATTTGTCTCTAATATCCTTACTTCTTAAGGTGATATTTAATTTCCCATCGTTGATACATTTAAATTTTATGGATACATTGTTTATTGAACTTTCTATAACATATCCTTTTCCTTTTTCATCATTAAACCATTCTGGTGAGTTGATTTTAGAGGATTTATCCGAAATATTAAGTATATCAATATTATTTTCATCATTGTTCATGTTTTTAATGTCGATTCTTGCAATGTTATATGGTAAAATTTGATTGAAAATCTCATTTTTTATTCTGTTTTGATTTGGTATCTGGATAAAATGGTTTAACCAATCAAAGATATTGTTATTAAATTTATTTTTATTAAAATCAACATCATTAATAATTTTTAATACTCCTATGGAAGATATTACTGGCTGTAAAGGATAGTAGTCGTGGTTATTAACATATTTTAGAATATTGTGATATAATTTTTTTGAGAAGTAAATTTCAAAGGTTTTTTCAAAGGAGTTTGATGAAAATACTTCTTTGATATATTTATTAATAGAATTATGTGTTATTGAATTATTGGATTTTATTAAACTTTTATTGGTTAAATTTTTCATTTGTTTACTGCTTTTAGATAAAAATTCAGGTTTTTCAAGTTTAAGGGGATATTTTTCATTAATTTTTTTAGCAAATTCAATTGTCTCTTTATTTATGGATCTTCCACCTTGAAACTTAAAATCTAAAAGTTTTGGACAGTACCTTGTAAATATTAGAGCTATTAATAAGTTACCATCTTTAATATTTTCATTAAATCTATCTAATTTATATAATTCCTTATCCATAAGGGGAGCTAATTTATAATTATTTGATAGTAAGCTTTCTAATATTTCTTTAGAATGATGGTTTCTAGTTCTAACTTCTTTATATAATAATGTTGTTAATATTGGTAAGTTTTGGTCTTTTATATTGTAATCTTTTTGTAATTCTTCAAAGGATTTTTCTAGAATATTTTTTGTAGGGATCTTTAACTCTTCTGAATAATTTGATGCTCTCTTTAAACATTTATCTATATATTCTTTTGGATTATCAATCCAATATTCTCTTATGCATTCTCCACCTAATCCTCCAATTTTAAATGTTTGATCTTTATAATATCTTAAATCATAGTACATTTGTTTATGAAAACAAAGTTTGCTATAAAAAGATATATCGATTGGGGTTTTAATTGATTTAAAACTTGTTGTGGAGGGATATAATTTCCTATTTAATTTAAAATTATAATATTTAGAAATTGAAGATGCTATTTCAAAATCTTCTTTATGTGTATGTAAATTATCATTTATTGAAGAAACTTCTATTTGATTTAAATCGATATTGGACCGTAATACTAATAATAATGTTAATCTTGAATCAAAACCACCACTTAAATCAATATTAAGATAGTGTTTTTTTTCAAACAATTTCCTAATTATTTTAACCCATTTATCAACCCAATTATCTAAGGTTTCTATACCTTCTTTAGAATTAACTTCAATAGTATCTTCTTTATAATCAATCTTTTCAAAGTCTAATTTTTTTGAATTAATATTGATTTTTAAAATATAATTTCTAGGAATGATTTGAATTTCATTAATCATTGTGCTTTTATATGAAATTGCACATAAATCTGCAGCAATAAATGATTTAGCACAGTCTTCATTTAAAGAAATAGGATATTTATCTTTTAGATATTCAACTAATTTTAGAAAGGAATTGGAGATAACGAATATATTATTATACTCATATAAATATAGTCCATAGGATCCGAAGAAATCTTGTGAAATAATAATCTGATTATTATCTTTAGATATATCTATATATGCCCCGTCTCCTTCTAATTTAATATCTTTATTAAACTCTTTTGATGTGATAATTTCATTATTGTAAATAGTGTATCCATAGAATTTTGATTCTATACTGTTTAAATTATTTGAATCAATTATAAAAAAATTATCTTCTATAATATTATTTTCTTCCATATTCGTCACCTTGAATTTTATAAATTTCTATATTTCCTAGAAATTTACATTGTACTACTATTTATTAGATTGACCTAATATATTTTTTATTATTTTGCATTCCTCTAAAGAATTTACTTTAAATTAACATGGAAAAAATAAGTAAAAAATAATTTAAAAAAAAAGTAAATTGATTCTATATTTAATTATTGTTTTTTTTATTTTATAAAAAAGAGTAAATTGAAAAACTATTTATTAGTATCTTCTTGAAAAAAGCTATCTAGACATTTATTGATTTGGTAATAGTTTCATTATTGGTAAAAAAAGGTATAAAATTAGAATATGATTTAAATTTCCTCATCATCATCAAGGTTAGGATTGTATCCTCCCCTATAGCCTTGTGGTCTTCTTTGGAAATGGTTTGAGGTTTCCTGTTCATAGTTAGGATTCCATCTTTTAAGGTTAGGTAGGAAGGTAATTAATACACCAGTCGCATCTGATTCCCTTAAATCAGGATTTTTATCCATCATCTCTTGTGCTTTTTTAACAATCATGTCCTCTACTGTTAAATCCGGTTCTGTAAATTCTCCATTTTGATAACAGTCTGCACAGTAATATTCATTTTTACTTCCATCTTTGTTTGTCCCTAATTCGTCTCCTCTACTCATAGGTTTACCACAAGAATTACAAAAACCCATAAAAATCACCTTAAGAAAATTATTATTATTATTCATTTATTCTAAATGAATTATAAAAAGTTTTTTATTAAAAAAAGAGTTGGTCTATAAAATTAAAAAAAAGAGTAAAAATAGTTTTTATAAAACTATTTAGATGGTTTCATCTTCATCGAGAGCAAGTCTCATATTGTCTGGATCTACTGGGAAGTGTGCTAAGAAATCGTCAGCAGCTCTTCTTGGATCTTTTGAACCAATAATGTATCTTCCAGCAATAATAATGTCTGCTCCTTTAGATGTAGCCTCTTCGACTTTTTCAGGAGTGATTCCGCCTGCTACAGCAACTAAACCTCCATCCATAATTTCTTTGATAGCTTTAATATTACCCCATTCGGTCATATTACTGGTATCTTCACCTTTTTCAGCTTTGGTAGTTTCTAGATCTACATTTCTGTGGAGTAAAACTATGTTAGGTTTGAGTTCAGGTTTAAGTTGTTTGAGTTTACCTTCAAAGTCATCTACATTCATCATATCTAATATGGAGTAGATTCCTTGTTTTTGAGCCTCATGGATTGCTTTTTCAATAGATTCAACAGTTCCAAGACCTGAGATTGCAACAGCATCTGCAGTCTCATCTGCAGCCATTTTAACTTCTACTCTTCCAACATCTAAGGTTTTTAAATCAGCAATAATAAATGCGTCAGGACGTAATTCTCTGATTTTACCTACAACACCAACACCAAATTTCTTAACGAGTGGTGTACCTGCCTCAATAAGGATTCTTTCCCTTTGAGGTAATGCATTCATTATGTTTTTAACAGCATCAAGATTATCTAAATCAAGTGCTACCTGTAAGTATGGAGGGTTCCATAATCTTTGTACTTTGAATCCCATTATTGGATGAGTTCCACGATCTTTTTCTGCTAATACTTTATCAATATCCGGATATCCTTTCATTGCTCTTCTAATTGCTAATTTGGTTGCACCATAGTTGTATTGGTAAATTTTTCTGTAGTTCTCTGCCTCTGGATGTACATAAACAGATACAACTAAAACAATGTCATCAATTTTATCTTTAGGAAGAATTCCTTCCTCTACAGCATCTGCTACTGCTCTACCTACTGCAGTCTGTGCAGGTCCAAATACTTTACTTGCATCTTCTAAATTTCCAACTGTTACTTTAGGTACAATTGCAGTTGCAGGTTTGGTCATTAAGTTAGGTCTAATGACAGTAAGAAGAGGTGTGTGACCTACAGAAAGATTTGCTAAAGCATTTGCAAAAGCATTTCCAACAGGACCTTCTTTATCTCCAATCATTAAATCAACATGAGCTAATTCGTTTCCGTCTCCAATAAGAGCTTCTCCTATATTATACATTTCATATCCTCCAATTATAATAAATCAATTACTGATTTTTAGAGTAATTCAGATTTATAACCATGATATATTATGTTTTTAAATACATAAATATTTTAATTTTTTTTAATATTATTGATTGTAAAATTCTTTTAAATTTCAGATTGATATACATTCAAACCTTAAAGAATTTCCATATTAAATTTAGATTTTGATTTTTTTATCAATTTTAATTTTATATTGTTCTTTTTTCATTCTTTTGTATTAGTTTCATCAGCATTGCAAATGATTTTAGTTTTGTATTGCTCCTCTGAAAAAAGATAGTTTAATATCTTAAAAATTAAGATATTAATTTTAACACCTAGAAGTGTATTCTTTGAGCGGTGTTTCTTGGAATTGGTAATCTTCTATAAGGCATTCCTTTGTTTTTATTAGATACTTCCTGGATTAATTCATCAATAGTCATATCTACTTTCTCGCCGGTTTCCCTTACAGTTACCTGTACAGTATCTGATTCAAGTTCCTTATCACCAACAACAAATATGTATGGAATCCACTCTTTAGATGCATTTCTTATTTTTTTACCTACTCTATCCTCACTATTATCAACATCTACACGGATATTGTTAGCTTGGATCTTATCAGCTAATTGGTTTGCATAGTCAAGATGTTTATCAGCAATCGGTAAGATCCTAACTTGTATTGGACTTAACCAAGTTGGAAGCATAGGAGCCCTTTCGTCCTTTTCAATTGCGGTCTTTTCAAGTAAACTACAGATAACCCTTTCGATACTTCCTGTAGGTGAACAATGTAGGATTGTTGGATGATGTTCCTTCTCATCTTCCCCGATATAGTTAATATCGAAACGTTTTCCACTTTCAACATCGATTTGTACAGTTGGGTTTTCAATTGGTCTACCTAAGTAATCGATTGCTGCAAAGTCTATTTTACAACTCCAGTAGTGTTTTCTTTCAGGTAAGATTTCTAAAAGCATTGGTTTTCCAATTCTTCTTGCTGTGTTATACATCCATTCCTTATGTTCGTCATAGAAGTCCTGGGTAGCCCTGAAGATAATCTCATAATTGACATCAAGATCTACACCGGTCTGTACACACATGTCTACCTGTTTATCAAATTCAACTAATGTTGAATCCATATCCTTACAGAAACTGTGGAAATCAGGCATTGTAAATGCTCTTAATCTTTTAAGGCCTACTACTTCACCTTTTTGCTCATATCTGAAACTGTAGGTTGAAAGCTCATAGACCTTAGCAGGTAGGTTTTTCCATGTTAGGAAGGTATCTCCCATTACTCTGAATGCACCGAAACAACATGCAAACCTAAGCATTAAAGGATTTTTAGTTGCAGTCCTGTATTGTCTTTCACCGAATTTAGCTGCATGTTCCCTAATGGCATCATTCTCTAGGTTGTAGAAGATTGGTGTTTCAATAGGCATTGCACCTTGATCTACAACTAAGTTGTAAACATAATCAGATAATAAATCACGTACTAAACGACCTTTAGGATACCATTTAAGGTTTCCAACATCGGAAGCACTTTCATAATCACATAACTCTTTTTCTCTCATTAGTTTAACATGAGGAGGTTCAACTTCCTCGGACTCACCATGACCTAATTCGTTTTTAACCAATTTCTCTAATTGTCCTTTGTTGGTGTAGTCGTATTTATCACAATCTGAAAGCTGACCGTCTTCTAGGATGAACCATTTGGAACCTGGTCCCTTGTCCTTTTCCTCTTCGTCATCGTCTTCCATATCGGCAGTGATGGTTCTTGAAAGTTCACTTAATGGATGTCCTTTACAGGATAATTGGAATCCTTTATACCAACCGAATGGTACTCTGAATACATCATAATCGTCCTCTTTTAAGAGTTCCTCAGCTTCTTTCAATATTTCAATAGCAAATTTAGGGGAACCTAATGAGGAAGATAAATGTGCATATGGATATAATACTACATTTTCTGCTTTAACTTCGTCATAAACTTTTTTAACTTCTTTAACTAAATTTTTTGCAATTGCATCAGGGTTTTTTTCATCCTCTTTTTCAACAGATGTAAAAACAACTAATGACTCATCAAAAGCTCCATTTTTTTTAGCTTCATCAATTTCTTCAGCTACAGGAGTTTTATTTTTTGTCTCGTATTTAATATAATCTGAGTGAATGAGTAATACTCGCATTTAATCACCTTTTTGATAAAATAATAAAATTTAAAATAAATCAATTATATAAAAATTAGAAAATTTCTTAAATTTAATTTTAATATAATAATTAAATTTATGTTATAATAATATTTATAGTATATTTTTTTTAATGATTTTCATCTGGTCATTTTGGTTTTCTCATAATTTTAAAAAAATTGAACCATTAACTAATCCTTGATTTTTTTATTATAACTTATAAGTTAAACTTAATATGATTGTTTTAATTCTTTTCTTATTTTTTATTTGAATTATAGAAACTCATTTAATTAATCTTTAGATTCTTAATATTGCCTTATTTATTAATACTGGTCCCTTAATCCTTTTTTTAGATTTTTTATTAATAAATAATTAAATTATAAGTTATAACTTATAAGCATTTTTTTTAAATTAAAGCAGTTATAACTTATAAATTATATTTAAAAAGTATTAAAAAAATAGGGCTGTTATTCCAGTTTAAGATTAACATGTGGATTTTCGTCTGATGCATCCCTAAAAGTATCTATAAGTTTTTCATCTAAGTTAGACGAATCATTGATTGTAATTAATGTTTCAATTCCTATTTCTGTTAAACAATCATATAACGCATCTAGATTCTCTCCATAATAGTCTGGAAAATCAAACTTCTCTTTAAGATATCTATGATAATCTGATTTTAGTCTTTCCCCCTCTAAATATATGTTTTTCATTTAAATCAACCGATTCTCCTTTAATATACTTAATTTACTATATTTTTCAGTATTATGATTGTAATCCACTTCTTTAATTTAGTCTATTTTTAGTATTGAAGATTATAATTAACTATCTTAATTTAACTGTTAATCTAAACTAATTTAGTTTTGTAAATGTTTTGTAGTGATTAGATGTGTAATAGATATCATAATCTGTGGTGGAATATACTATACGTTTGGAGCCTCTTGAATCTGTTCCATTTGTATCAATGTCACACTCAATATAGTTTTCCCCACTTGGTAGAACCTCCTGACGGTTGGTAAACCTGTCTCCACCTATACTTTTTCCAGGTGCATATTCCTCAACAGATCCGCCCTTCCATCCTAGTTTTCTTGCATCGCTTTTTGTAATGTAATTTGACGGCAGCTTATGGAATTTCTCAATATATAAAGCAACATCATCCCTACTATTATATTGGCCATTTTCTGATATTGTGGAATTATCACTTATCTGATTTTGATTGAAGGTGTTGTTTGCCTGGAAATAACCGTATAATCCAAGGGCCATTAAGATAATGACTATAAAAATAAATAAAACCTTAATTTTCCTATCCATTCCAATCTCCTTTTTTAAATACTATTCAATATTATATGATATTTTTTTGATAAAATTATTTCTAAAGTTATTGGTTGAACCTTATTTAATCAATTTTTTATAAAATGAATTATAGATATAAAATCACTATTTATTTTAATTATATTATTATTTAAGTGATCATATGAAAAGTGATAATATTAAGAAAGGTCCACAAAGAGCACCACACAGGTCTCTTTTAAGAGCTTGTGGACTTAAAGATGAAGATTTTAATAAACCATTTATTGGTATTGCAAACAGTTATGTAGAAATTGTTCCGGGTCATATACACCTTAGGGAATTAGTCGAATATGTGAAAAAAGGTATCCGTGACGCTGGAGGAATTCCTTTTGAATTTAACACAATGGCAATCTGTGATGGTATTGCAATGAACCATGAAGGTATGAAATATTCCCTTCCTTCAAGGGAAATAGTTGTAAGTACCGTAGAGAGTATGGCAAAGGGTCATAGTTTAGACGGTCTTGTATTAATGCCATCATGTGATAAGGTTGTTCCAGGTATGTTAATGGCTGCCGGTAGGGTGGATGTTCCTTCCATTGTTGTAACTGGAGGACCAATGGAACCAGGTCATTTTAAAGGTAAAAACGCAGATTTAATCACTGTTTATGAGGCATGTGGTGAATTATCTGCAGGAAAAATCACAGAAAAGGATTTAGATGAACTTGAACACTGTGCTTGTCCAGGGGCAGGTAGTTGTTCCGGTTTATTTACAGCAAACACAATGGCTTGTATTACAGAAACATTAGGTATGTCCCTTCCACACTGCGCTACCGCACTTGCATTATCCGAGGATAAGAAAAAAATAGCATATGAATCAGGTAAACGTATTGTGGAAATGATCAAAGAGGATTTAAAACCTTCTGACATCATGACACAGGACGCATTTGAAAATGCGATTGCAATGGATATGGCACTTGGTGGATCAAGTAACACCGCACTTCACATTCCAGCTATTGCTGCAGAACTTGAGGATAAAGGTGTGTCTGTAAACATCGATTTATTTGATGAAATCAGTAATGAAATTCCTCATATCACGTTATTATCCCCTGCAGGTCAAAGTACTATGAAGGATTTACATGAGGCTGGAGGCATACCTGCAGTGTTAAAATCACTTCAATCTAAATTAAATACCGATTGTTTAACCTGTAGCGGTAAGACCATTGCTGAGATAATAGACGAGGCAGAAATTAAGGATTCAGATTTAATCCGTCCATTAGATAATCCTATTCACAAGGAAGGTGGACTTGCAATATTGAAAGGTAATCTTGCACCAAACGGTTCAATCGTTAAAAGGGGAGCAGTACCTGATGATCTATTACATCTTAAAGGACCTGCAAAAATCTATGAATCAGAAGAGGATGCTGTTGAAGCTATCTTTGGTCATGAAATCAAAGAGGGGGATATCCTTGTTATCCGCTGTGAAGGACCAAAAGGTGGACCAGGTATGAGAGAGATGTTAAACCCAACATCTGCTATTATGGGTATGGGTATTAAGAATGTAGGTCTCATCACCGATGGAAGATTCTCAGGTGGTACCAGAGGTCCATGTATAGGACATGTCTCTCCTGAGGCTATGAGCGGAGGTCCAATAGGACTTATTAAAGATGGGGATATCATCGAAATCGATATTCTAAACAAAAAACTTAATGTGGAATTAAGTGATGAGGAATTAGAGGAAAGGAGAAAAACTGTAAAACTTCCTGAAAAACCAGTATCTGGTTGGTTGGATATTTACAGAAGATCTGTCTCATCTGCAGATGAAGGAGCTATTTTAAGATAGCTCCCTTAATCTATCTTTTAATCTTTAACTATTCTTTTTTAAGAATTTATCAAAATCTATTTTTTTAATCAAAATAACATTTTTATATAATAGAATTTATAAACTTAAATTATAATATAAATAATTGTAATTTTTATAATTTATATAAAATTATTTTAAATTTTTTTTATTAAATTCATAAGGTGTTTCTTTGACTAACTATAAAGAAATAATTCTATACATCGTAATTATTGTTGTTGTCTTAATTGCAGGACAGCATTTAAATGTTGTAGTCTCTGGAAGTATGGAACCTGTGTTCTATAGAGGAGATATTGTAGTTGTTGAGAAGGCAGACATGTTCGGTATAAGCGAATTCAATCCAAACGATGTTAAAGTAGGAGATATTGTTGTTTATGATGCAACCTGGTATAACAGTCCAGTTGTACATAGAATAATCAATATAACTAATATTAATGGAACCACCTATTATGAGATTAAAGGTGATCATAACACTGCTCCAGATCCTTATCTGGCTACAGCTGATCAAATTAAAGAGAGGGTTGTTACAGTTAATGGTCAACCATTAATTATTCCTAAATTAGGATATGTTACTATAGCTTTAAAAGGATATTAATCCTTTTATAACTCTTACTTATTTTTATATGAATTTTATTATGACAAGCCTTGAATTATAAATCTTTAATTTTTATAAGGCTAGAATTATTTTTAGGTGAACCAATGTACGATGAATTAGAACAACTTGCTATTAATGCGTTATATGATGCTACCTGCAAATTGGATGCGGAAGTATCAAAAGATAAAATCATGTTAGAATTTCCACCAAATCATGAAATGGGGGATATTGCTTCTACAGTTACATTTCAATTAGCTCCAATTTTAAAGAAATCACCTGCTATGATTGCAGAGGATATTGTTGGTGTAATTGAAAAACCTGAATTATTCACTAAGATAGAAGCTAAAGGACCATATGTAAACTTCTTTATTGATTACGATAAGTATTCTAAAGGATTACTTGACTCAATAGATGAGAACTATGGCCAACTTCCTAAAATAGATCAAAAGATTGTATTGGAACATACATCAGCTAATCCAAATGGACCTTTACATATTGGACACATCAGAAATTCTATTATAGGGGATTCTTTAACAAGATTACTTAGAACCTCTGGAAGGGAAGTCGAGACCCAATACTATGTAAATGATATGGGAAGACAGCTTGCCATGGTTGTATATGGTATTAAGGAACTAGGTTTAAAAATAGAAGATCAAGGTGAGGACAAGATAGACCACAATATTGGTCTTGTATACCTTAAAGTAAATCAGGCATTTAAAGAGGACCCATCACTTGAAGATGGTGTAACCAATTTGATTAAAGAATATGAGAAAGGAGACAATGAGGAGTTAAACAAACTCTTTGAGGATACAATCAATAAATGTCTTGACGGTGTTAAAGAAACCTTGAAACGTATGCATGTAAAACATGATAAGTTTGTATGGGAAGGTACCTTTGTACGTAATGGTGATGTGGACCGCTATGTTGACGAGATGGTGGAAATCGGATATGCACGTATGGAAGATGTTTTAAGGTTGAAACTCGCTGATTTTGGTATTAAGAATAATCTTGTATTAAGAAGGGCAGACGGTACTTCCTTATATTCCACAAGGGATATTGCATATCACATGTATAAATGTGACCAGGGAGATATTGTTTTAGATATCTTAGGAGCAGATCATAAATTGGCATTCCGTCAGGTTAAGGCTGCACTTGAGATATTGGAAAAGATTGAACCTAACAGTGATAAGGTGGAAGTATTATTCTATGAATTCATTACATTGCCGGAAGGTTCAATGTCCTCACGTACAGGTAACTTCATATCTGTAGATGAACTTATAGATGAGGCAGTATCAAGGGCTAAGGACGAGATCATCTCAAGACGTCATGACTTATCTGAAGAGGAAATAGACGAGATTGCAGAAGAGATTGGTATCGGTGCAATCAGATTCTATATCGCAAGATTATCCCCTGAAAAACACATCAAATTCAAATGGGATGAGGCTTTAAACTTTGAGAGAGGTTGTGCATCTATACAATATGCTCACGCACGTGCTTCCAAATTACTTGAGAAGGCTAAAAATCAGGGCATTGATTTAGATAGTATTGAGTGTGAAGATAACTGGTCTCCAAATGAATTTGAATCCAATCTTATCAGAACATTATCCAAATATCCTAAACTCATTGGAGAATCTGCAGAGCTTAGAAGAATTCATCCGATTGCAAATTACTGTCAAGAATTAGCTAGTGACTTTAACAGATTCTACAAAGAAAATCAAGTAATCGGTTCTGACTTTGAAGGTGCTAGATTAGTTTTAGTTGAAAAGGCTAAAATCACCTTAAAGAATGCATTGGATATTCTTGGAGTAACTGCACCTGATAGGATGTAGTCTTATCTTCTTTTTAATTTTTTATTTTTTATTTGGCTATTTTTCTTTATTTTAGTAATTCTATTCTGTTTTAGCTATTTTTGTTGGTTCTAGTAGGTTGATTTTTTTTATTTTGTAGCTATTTTCAGATTATAACTTATAAGTTATAACTTTATTTAATATAATAATTATCATTAATCTAGATTAAAATCCTGTTTTTAATAAAAAAAGCTTTTATATGCTGTAAATATTAATTATCTAGATAAATATTAGTTGTTTAATTAGTCTAAGCTATCATATTAAAATACTATTTTTTATTTAAGTTATAACTTATAACTTACAACTTATATTTTTAATTAAATTTCAATAACTGTTAAATAAAAAAATGATTCTGATAGTTTTAGTTTATTAATTAAATTAATGTTATAAAAATAGAAATTGCTGTATAAAATAGTTGAAAGATGAATATTTACTCAAATCTTTTAAGAATCTCTGTGGAATTTTCTTCAACTTTAAGTAGTTCTTTTTTAAATATGAGTCTTTCATCTTCACTTAAGTGATTTAATATCTCATCTTCCCATCTATTGTCTACATCAAATACTTTACTTGCAAAATCCCTTCCCTCATCCGTGATGGTGATGATTTTTTCTCGTCTATTTTTGGGATTCTCCTTTCTTTCTATAAGATCTTTATCCTCAAGTTTTTTCACGGCCCTTGCAACAGTACCTTCACTTACACTAAATTCATCTGCTAGGTCTTTCTGTGTTACGTGATCTCTTCGATATAAATTAATTAAAAATGGAAATTCCCCGGAATTAATCTCGGTTTCCTTTAAGAGATTGGAAAGATACATGTTATGGGAACGAAATATTATAGATAAGATTTTAGGAAGGGGATATTCCATTATATCCCTATCACTAAACTCTTTTTTGACGGTTTTCATGTTTCACCTTAATTGATAGATTTTTTATTCTAACTGTTTATCCTGTTTATTCTATTTGGAATCATTTGGTTTCTGTTTGAATATTCCAAGTTTGTATAGTCTTTTAATATAATATCTACAGTAGATATATGCAAATATTGAACCTAGAATATCTCCTATAACAATACCCCAGTATACACCAGTAGCTCCTGCATAAAGCATGAATGCTGCTATTGCAGCAAATATCACATCTAATATTAATGATCTGTTGGCTGTTAGTATGAGGGATTGGGTTCCCTTTCCAAGTGCCTGTAACACTGAACTTGCTGATATACCAAAACATACAGGCAGGATGTATAGACACATAATCTTTAAGAATTGTGATATGAGTGGTGATAGTTCTGCACTTGATGAGGAATATGAAAACATATATGCTAATTGATCTGAGAATATAAAGAATATTACCGCAACAATTAAAGCGGTTATAAATCCAATCTTTACACTGTAATTAAGTGTTGTTTTTAACTTGTTGTAATCCCTTTCACCATATGCAACTCCTGCTACTGTAATTGCAGAGGTTCCAATACCTATTGCAGGCATTATTCCAATTTGTACAAGCCTCCAGCCTGCAGTATATACAGCTACTGATACGGTTCCTCCAACCATCGCAAGGATTGCATTTAGGATGATTGCGGTAATTGACATGATTAGCTGTTCAATACTAGCCGGTATACCTACAAGAAGAATGTCCTTATACATACTTGTATCTTGTCTGAAATATTTTCTCTCAATTGATATGTAGGTATCCTTCTTAATCATCACCCAATAGACAAGTATAATTAAACCTACAAGTCCACTTAAAACAGTCGCTATAGCTGCTCCAGCTACACCAAGTCCAAGCACATAGATGAATATCGGATCTAGAATCATGTTTAATATTGCTGTAACCGCAAGTGGTATGGTTGCTCTTTTCACATCTCCCTCGGATCTTAATATGCTTCCGAACAATGCCGGTAAGGTTAATGTAAATGTACCGATTATTATGATACTTCCATAACTCATACCATAACTTAATACATCCTTTCCACCCATTGCAATTAAGATAGGCTTTAAGAATACAAGTAACACGACTGTAAGGAGTATTGTGGTTATAAATCCAATTATTAATGAGTGACATCCTGCATTATTTGCTTCATAATGTTGTTTCTCTCCTATTTTCCTTGATATTAGGGAGTTTGCCCCTGCACCTATTCCGTTTCCTATACCTACCAATATTAAGAAAAGAGGTGTCACAAATCCCAGTGCTGCAAGGGGATCTGATCCAAGACCTGCTACCCACACACTATCAATAATGTTGTTAGCACTCATAAGTAGCATACTGATAATCATAGGCCATGATAACTTTAGCAATGCCTTTTTTGGATCTCCCCGAATCATTCTAACTGTTTCAGTATCCATATCTTCTGCCATTTTATCTTCCTTTATAATAATTAAATAGTGATTATAAAAATTAATTCTTTTATTGTCAATAGTTTAATATTCAACACTTGCATATGCAAGTATTATTTATATACTTTTTTCTAGTATATAAAGCTTGGCTGTTTTGAAAAATTTTCTAAAGTTTGAAATTAATCATTAATTTATTGATTTAAATTCAAAATAAGTTTCAGTTTTTTTAATTCTTTAAAAAAGGTTTATATTTCATTAAAAAATATATTTGGATTTTAATATAACTAAATTTAAGTTCTCTTTGGGATTTATGTTTGATTTAAAAATAAAAAAATAAGATTAAGATTAGATTGTAGTCTCTAAGCGAAACCATAAGATACTACATTACCATCGGAATCTGCAGTTCTATAATATCCGTCATCATAATGGACTTTATGATATCCGTTACCTATGTCTTCACTATATGTTTCATGTTCCTTAGGATTCCAACCGTCCCTTCCAGTATCATTTTCCTTAAGTCTGTGTGAACCGTTGTCACCGCTTGATGAATCTGAGCTTGATTGGCTGTTGCTGCTTTCATCATCATCTGTTAGATTTGTAGTGTTATCGGTACTGTTATTTGTAAGATTGACTGTGTTATTTACTATATCCCGGTTATTGTCATTACTAGATAAAACAAAATAAGCTGCAAGGGAAAGGATGGCAATACAAACAATCACAATCACTGCAATTAATATTATATCTTTATTCTCCATATTTTGCCCCCATAAGTTTTTTAAGATACATTATTGTCTATATCTATTAGGTTATTAAGCATTTTCTAAATTTATAACATACAAATTAAGAAAAGTTTTTTGATATATGTCTGTAATGGATTATAACTTATAACATATAACTTATAATTTATAACTTATAATAATAGTTTATAAGTAAATAATAAATTTCTAATTATAACTTATAACTTATAAGCTATTTTTTTATAAAAAATCAACATCATCTTGAATTATATCTAATGATTTAAAATTAAAGTTAATCAAAATTATCAGATTTATAAAATAAAGTATAAAAATTAAATATAGAAAAAATAAGCTAGGAATATAAAAAAATAGTAATAATTAACTCAAATGAGTTAATTTAATCTTTTAAATAATGATACATTATAGCTTTCTGAGCATGTAACCTGTTTTCAGCCTGATCATATATAACAGATTGAGGACCATCAATAACTTCACTTGTTACCTCTTTACCTCTTATTGCAGGTAAACAATGCATAAATATGGCATCGTCTTTTGCTAATTTCATGGTTTCCTCATTTACCTGATATTTTGCAAAGTCATTATTTCTTTTTTCTGCCTCTTCCTCTTCACCCATACTTACCCAGACATCAGTGTATACAGCATCAGCATCTTTTAAGGCAAGTTCTAAATCAGGTGTAATGGTTATTGTAGAACCAGTTTCTTTAGCTATTTCTAAACCTTTTTCCGTAATCTTCTTATCTGGTTCATATCCTTTAGGGCAAGCTATTGCAAAGTCCATTCCTAAATAAGCACAAATTAGTAAAAGTGAGTTTGATACATTATTTCCATCACCGACAAAGGTCAATTTTCTATTTAAATCTCCCTTGTGTTCTTTAATGGTTAATATATCTGCAAATGCTTGACATGGATGTTCAACATCAGTCAATCCATTGATGACAGGAACGTCTGCTTCCTCTGCCAATTCAACAACATCTGCATGATTAGTAGCCCTTATCATTATTCCATCAACATATCTACTTAAAACCTTGGCGGTATCTTTAATAGGTTCTCCTCTACCAAGTTGAATATCATTTGTGGATAAAAATAGTGCAGTTCCACCTAATTCATACATTCCCACTTCAAAGGATACTCTTGTACGTGTTGATGATTTCTGAAAGATCATAGCTAATTTCTTGTCTTTTAATGGCTCTTCATCATCAAATTTACCATCTTTAAAATCACTAGCTAAATTAATGATATTTTCTATATTATCTTCCAAATCAGTAATTGATAAAAGACTATTCATTTAATTTCTCCAATAAATTAATAAAATTAAAATTATATATTTGTTTTTTCTATTTATAAATACTTTCTAAAATATTGAAAATTTAATGTATTTACATATATCTAGATATGATATTATACTATATTCTAAATTGTTATTAATTAGTATTTTCAATTTATCTAAAAGATTTTCAATTTTTTTTACAGTAATACTTATTTAATAGAATTGTTATTTGATTTAATAGGTTTTAGTATTATTTTCAAATTTGTATGGAAATTATTAGATTATTGGATATGATTTTTAGATTAATTTTCAAATATCATGAAAACAAATAGAATAATAGGTTGAATTTATATGGAAACTAGTGCAGATGAAATGAAGGAAAATATTAAGAAGATTTATAAACGTTTGGATCAGGTATCCCCTGTTGATTTTGACTGTGGAAAATTATGTGGGGAGGTATGTTGCGTTTATGATGCAGAGGATTATCACAATGAGGATTTGGCATTATATCTATTGCCTGGTGAGGAATTGATGTATGAGGATAGTGATAGTTTCGAGTTGTATTACGTTGATTCATCTGAGATTAGATATCCCCACTCATGGAAGGGTCGAATATATCTTGTAAGATGCACCAATCCGCCAAAATGCGATCGTAGCATTAGACCGATTCAATGTAGGACATTTCCATTAATACCTCATTTAAACAAGAAAGGTGAACTCCATCTAATCTTTGATGAAAGTGAATTTCCCTATAAATGTCCAATCATACATGACCATATAAAGCTGAATGATGACTTTATAAAGGTGACCTATGAGACATGGTCTGTTCTAATAAAAAATCCGCTGGTTTTTGATTTGGTGGACATGGATTCTAGAATAAGGGATAATAGAAAAGTGGACTATGAAATTGTAATATGATTAATCTTAAAAATATTAAAGATTAAAAATAGAAAAAAAGTACTTTATTTATTATTTAATTGACTAATCTGTATTGGACCAATTTTTAGGATTAAAAGAATAAGATTTTAGATTAATTAATCTTAATCTTATTAATCTTATCTTATAAACCTTTAATTTCATTCATGTGGTTTACACGTTTCTGTACAAGTTCCTCTGTTCCAACATCACTTCTATGATAGACAGGACCCTTTACAAATTCACATGCTTTTTCTGCAATCTTTTCAGCTTCACTAATGGATTCACCTTGAGCCACAATACCGAGAGCCCTTGAACCTGTAAGTTTTACTCCATCGTCATCTTCACTTACTGATGCATAGAAGACTTTTGCACCTAAATCCTCAATTGCCTTCTCGTCAACCTCTATCTTTTCGCCGGCATACTCTGTATCTGGATATCCCTCAGGTACAATATATTTACAGACACTTGCAAGATTATTGAACTCGACTTTATCCAGGTTTCCATCTGCAATTGCCTTACATACATCAACCATTTTGGTTTTCATGAGAGGAAGCACATTCATTGCTTCAGGATCCCCGAACCTTGCATTAAACTCAATCAAACGTGGTCCGTCTGAGGATAACATGAACTGACCATACAATATTCCCTTGTAAGGTTTAGCCTCCTTGGCTATTGCATCAACAACCTCCTGCATGATTTTTACAGAAGCGTCATAATCCTCCTGTGATAAAAATGGTAGTAATCCTCCCTTATCGGAATATGAACCCATACCTCCTGTAATCGCACCTTGGTCTCCCTCAAATGCATGTGGATGGTCCTGTGCTGCTGGCATTGGAGCTAGGTGTTGTCCGTCACAGAAAGCCTGAATTGTATATTCCTCTCCAATCACTCTTTCTTCAATAATTACCTGTGCAAATCCGCCCATCACATTATCGATAACTTCTGATGCATATTCCTTAGCTTCATTGTTGTCCTTTAGGTGGTCACCTACAATTTTAACTCCTTTACCACCTGTTAGTCCCACAGGTTTTACAACAACTTCCTTGTCATATGAGTCTAGAAATTCATTCAAATCCTTGGTGTTGTCAAATACCTTGTAGGTTAATGATCCTGGAATATTGTATTTTTCAAAAAGATTTCTCATAAATGATTTATCTGTTTCAATTCTTGCTGCACTTTTACAAGGTCCTACACATTTAACTCCAACCTCTTCAAGTTTGTCAACAATACCCTCTCCAAGAGGTGATTCCGGTCCGATTACTGCAAGTTCAATATTGTTATCTTTAGCATATTCCGCTACCTTATCAACCTCTCCCTCATCACCAATGGTATATGTGGACATTCTTGAGATTCCGGGGTTTTTCTTACTAATATAGGTATATAGTTCTACATCATCATTAAGGGCATCACAAATGGCATGTTCTCTTGCACCTGCACCAACAACTAAAACTTTCATATTATTTTCTCCTTTTTTTAAGATTATTCCTTAATCAGTCTAACTTTAAAATATTGTTTTCTAATATAAACTAAAAATATTTTATATATATTAAAGTTTATATTAATCATTAAATATATTATTATTATATTTTAAATTTTATATAATAATATTGAAAAAATATTCTTTTTCAATCATTGATATTTACATTTATAATTTAAAGTTAAGTCTACCATTATGTATGGGATTTTTTAAAGACTTTAATTTAACAGTTGGTAGATATTCATTTTATACAATTAAAAGGTGATTTAATGAATGGTGGAGAGGCTATTTTAAAAGCCCTTAAGGAACAGGGAGTAGACACTATATTCGGATATCCGGGAGGAACAGTTATTCCTCTTTATGACTCAATTTATGATGATGACATTAGACACATATTAGTTCGTCATGAACAATGTGCGGCTCATGCAGCTGAAGGTTATGCAAGGGCTTCTGGTAAGGTTGGTGTATGTTTAGCAACTTCCGGTCCAGGTGCAACTAACCTTATTACAGGAATTGCTGATGCTTACATGGATTCAACTCCAATCGTTGCCATTACAGGCCAGGTAAATCTAAGTGCAATAGGTAATGACGCTTTCCAGGAAGCTGATATTATGGGAATTTCAATGCCTATTACAAAACATAACTATCAGATTCATGACCCTGATACAATTCCATCTATTGTAAAATCTAGTTTTGACATTGCAAGTACAGGTCGTCAGGGTCCTGTTTTAATTGATTTTCCAAAGGAAATGCAGGTTAGGGAATTAAACAAATATGAAACAACTTTAATTGAGACCCCAGGATATAATCCTACACTTAAAGGTAATATAAAACAGGTTAAAAAGGCTTGTAAAATGATTAAAAACAGTCAAAAACCTATGATTTTAGCTGGTGGAGGAGTTATTGCAGCTGGAGCAAATAAGGAATTAGAGAAATTTGCAAAAATCATCGATGCTCCTGTTGTCACTACCCTAATGGGTAAAGGTGCAGTTCCAGAGGATGAGGATTATGCCCTTGGAATGCTTGGAATGCATGGTAGATTAGTTGCAAATAAAAACATTAACAAATCAGATTTATTAATCGCAATCGGTTGCAGATTCTCTGATAGAACCACAGGTAAGATTGATGAATTCATTCCAAATGCAAAGGTTATACACATAGATGTAGATCCTGCAGAGATAGGTAAGAACATCGATGTAGATATCCCTATTGTAGGTGATGCTAAGAATGTTTTAGAGATGTTCAATAAGGAATTAAATTCCTATAAACCGAATGTTGATGCTGTTAGCTGGCTTACAGAACTAGAATCCAAAAAGGAATTACTAAAACCTAGGGATAATTATGATGATGTTCCTTTAATGCCACAGAGAGTTATAAGGGAAATATCTGAAGCATTAACTGAAGATTCCATTGTTACAACTGATGTAGGTCTTCATCAAATGTTTGCAGCTCATTACTTTAATGTAAAAAAACCTCGTAAATTCATATCATCTGGTGGTTTAGGAACTATGGGATATGGTTTCCCTGCAGCTATTGGTGCAAAGGTTGCCTGTGAGGATGATCCTGTTCTTGCAGTTGTTGGAGACGGAGGATTCATGATGGTTTCACAGGAACTTGCTACTGTACATGATTATGACCTTCCTGTAATCATTGCATTACTTGATAACCGTAAATTAGGTATGGTATATCAATGGCAAAGCTTATTATATGATGGTCGTTTATCTGAAACAGATTTAGGTACTATTCCTGACTTTGTTAAATTAGCTGAAAGTTATGGAATTAACGGTGAAAATATCACCAAACCTGGTGAAACTAAAAAAGCTGTATCAAAAGCTATTAAGGATAATGAGGCAATTCTATTAAATATTGATATCAAACCTAATGAGTTCTTGCCTATGGTTCCACCTGGTTCTGCTGTTGAGGATATTCTTGGTGAGTATGAACTTGCAAAAGATTTTGAGGATAACTAGTTGAGAGGTTTTATTATGAGTCATACAATTAGTATTTTGGTTGAACATAAACCTGGTGTTTTACAGAAAGTAACTAGCCTTTTTACAAGAAGGGGATTTAATATTGAAAGTATTACTGTAGGTTCCTCTGAGGTTGAGAATTTGGCTAGAATGGTTATTGTTGTAAACGCTGATGAGAAAGGTTTAGAACAGGTTAAAAAACAATTGAATAAATTAATAGATGTTATTAAAGTTAAGGAATTAGCACCTCAATCTTCTGTAAAAAGAGAACTTTGTTTAATCAAGGTTAAAACTAAGGATGCAAAGGCTAGAACAGAGGTTATGCAATATACCGATATTTTCAGAGGAAACATAATCGATGTTTCAGATCATAATGTTACTATTGAGGTAACTGGTCATCCAAACAAGATTGAAGCTTTAATAAAATTACTTAAAAACTATGGAATTAGAAAGATAGCTCGTACAGGTCCTACAGCATTATCCAGAGGATCTCAGACTTAATTTCAATTCTTTCTTTTTTTATTTTATTATAAAATCTATTTTTTTATTATAAAATCTATTTTTTTATTTTAAGATCTATTTTTTTATTTAGTATAGTAATTGATTATTTTTAGTTATTTCTTTATTTAAAATCAGTTTTATTTCATTTATTATTGTAATTGGTTATTTTTAGCTATTCTTTTATTTAAAGTCAATTTTTAACTTATTTATTTATCTATTTCCTCTAATATCCAGTTACTTTAACAATTTTTTATTATAAGTTATAAGTTATAATCTGTTTTTTTATAAAATTTTTTTTATATTTTTGATTAAAGTCTCTGTTTTTATATAAATGGCTTTTATTAATTATGAATCTTGGTTATTTCATTGATCTTTTAGTATTTATTGATTTAAGGTAATTTTATTAAAGACAGTTTTTAATTTTTTTAATCTTTTTATTATAAGTTATAAGTTATAAATTAAATGTTATAAGTTATATTCTGTTTTTTTATAAATTTTTTCATTTTTCTTGGTTAAAATCATTGTTTTTATATAGCTGGCATTTATCAATATGAAATCTTGGTTATTTTGTTGATTTTTTCTTTTTTATTGATTTAGGATGGTTTTATCAAGAATGGTTTTATTTTTTTAGTTTTTTCTATTATAAGTTATAAGTTATAACTTATAAACTATAATAATTTATATTATTTAAGTTGTTTTTAGTTAATTAAATTTAATTAGTAAGAATTAGTTTAATTTATTTTATAAACTGGGAATCTATAATTGATTTTAAGAGTAAAATAAGCTGTTAAATATCATAATTAATAAATGGATAAAAGAAAATTATCCTTTATCCTTTTACATATAGATCTGTTGAACTTCTTTTTAAACGTCTAATGAATAATTTAGCCCAGGTAAATGCAACAAATCCTCCAATGGTTGCACCTATTACAAGACCATAATAGATTCCATTGGCACCTAAACCTAGGATAAATCCACCAACATATGAGAATACCAACTCAAATAGTAAAGCCCTAAATAAGGTTAATATTAATGAGGTTATTCCTTTTCCAACACCTTGGAAGGTCATGGATGCTGCAATACCAAATGGCATACCGATTAAAAAGAAACATGTAATCTTAATTAAATCTGTAATCATTGGAGCAAGTCCCACACTTGTCTCTGTATAGGTGAATACAAATGCAATGTTTCCGGCAAAGATGTATAAAACTATACATAGTATTACACTAAACAGAAAACCTAGTTTTACGGAATAGTTAAATGCAACATCTAGTTTTTTATAGTCCCTTCCACCATATGCTGCACCAACAACAGTTAGAACCGCTGTACCAATACCTATTAAAGGTATCATTGCCATCTGTATGATTCTCATTGCGGCGGTATATCCAGCCACCGCATTACTTGTTGCAACTATTACAAGCATTCCGTTGATTGCCATAACAAGTAAGGATACAATTAATTGTTCGGCACTTGCAGGAACTGCAACAATAAGAATCTCCTTTAATATATGCCTGCTGGCTTTAAACTCGCTTCTTCCAACATTTAGATATGTGTCCTTCTTAACCCAAATCCAGTAGGCCATAATCACACATGAGATACCTGCTGATATTACACTGGCCCATGCCGCACCGGTAATACCCATGCCCATGGGGTAGATGAATATCGGATCAAGTACTATGTTCAATGCAGCAGTTGCAGCTGTCACATACATTGCCCTGTTGACGTCTCCCTCGGATCTAAGTATTGCTGTTCCAACACCTGAGAATACAAAGAAAAACATTAATCCGAATACGATATAACCGTATTGAAGTCCTAGATTAGTTGTACTTCCTGCACCCATTAGGAGTAGCACATCCCTTAGGAATGGTAAAAGGATTACCGGAACAAGTATGGAAAGAATCACCGTTAATATGACAGTGTGTACAGCAGCGTTGTCTGCCAATTTCTTATCCTTTCCACCTATTGCCCTTGCAATTAATGAGTTTGCACCTGAACCTATCCCATTTCCAACTCCAACAAGTATCATAAATAGTGGTGTAATGAATCCTATTGCAGCAAGTGCATCGGATCCAAGACCTGCCACCCATATACTGTCTGCAAGGTTATATGCCATAATAAGAAGCATGGAAACCATCATCGGCACTGCTAATTTGTTTATTGCTTTTTTGGGATCTCCTGTTATAATATCAATATTGCTGTTTTTACCCTTTTCAGTTTGATTAGCCATTTTCTCCTCCTAATTGTTTTATATAAAAATTTAGACTTAAGATGATCGATTAAAATCATATTGTTAAGATAAGTATATTAGAAATAAAAAACATTACCTGAATGCCTTTCTATAAAACTTGATTGACTTAAAAATTCATATCCTCAGGATAGAAATTTTAAAAAAAAGTTAGATTAAATTCAATATTTTAAAAATCATTTCTGAAAAAAATATTCAATTTATAGTATTAGTATTGATTAGATATTATATATAATTTGTTTAACCGGTGGAAATGATTTTACCTTAATATTTAAAGTTTTTTATTTACATTAGTTTAATTAATATTAATTTTTATAAAATAACATTCATTTTAATAATGTTTATTTGAATAAACTTCCTGTTTTTATAGTTTTTTTTAAATATTTTAAAAATAGTTCATTTCATGAAATTTAAATAACTTTATAAGTAATGAAATAATATATTTAAATGTTAATATTATGTAACAAAAAGTTAGTTTATTTATTACTTAATATTATTAGATAAAAATTTTTTTTCTAGAAATTCTTTTTTAAAAAAATTAAAGGAGTTTTTAATATGCAAATGTATTATGATGATGACGTAGATACTAGCGTTATTGCAGATAAAACTATTGCTGTAATTGGTTACGGAAGCCAAGGTCATGCTCAATCTAGAAACATGGCAGACAGTGGATTAAATGTAATTGTAGGACTTAGAAAAGATGGTAAATCTTGGCAAAAAGCTAAAGATGATGGTATGAATGTAATGACCATTGAAGATGCTGCTAAAGAAGCAGATATTATCCACATCTTACTTCCTGATGAAATCCAAGCTACAGTTTACGAAAATCAAATTAAACCTTATGTAGAAAGTGGAAACACTATTTCATTCTCTCACGGATTCAATATTCATTTTGACTTAATTCAACCACCTGAAGATGTAAACATCGTCATGTTTGCACCTAAAGGACCTGGTTCCATGGTAAGACAAACTTACTTAGAAGGTTTCGGAATTCCTGGACTTGTTGCTGTTGAACAAGATCCTAGTGGAGACGCTTTACAATTAGCTTTAGGTATGGCAAAAGCTGCTGGATTCACTAAAGCTGGTGTAATTGAAACTACCTTCAAAGAAGAAACCGAAACTGATTTATTCGGTGAACAAGCTGTTTTATGTGGTGGACTTACTGAACTCATTAAAAACGGTTTCGATACCTTAGTAGAAGCTGGATACCAACCTGAAATTGCATACTTTGAAACTTGCCACGAAGTAAAACTTATTGTAGATATCATCTACAAGAAAGGTTTCGAAGGTATGTGGAAAGATGTAAGTAACACTGCTGAATATGGTGGATTAACCAGAAGAACTTCTGTTATTGGTGAAGACTCCAAGAAAGCTATGAAAGAAGTTTTAACTCAAATCCAAGATGGTACTTTCAAAAACGAATTTGCTGAAGAATATGCAAGCGGATTCTCTAACTTAAAAGAAATGAGAGAAGCTGAAAACAACGAACAAATCGAAGTTGTTGGTACCAGACTCAGAAAAGCTTGTGGATTACAAAAAGATGATGAATAGATTTTATTCATCATTTTAATCATTTTTTTTATCTTATTTGGTAATACTTTTTATCTATTTTTTATTAATTTATTATTGTTATTATTATTATTCTAATCCTTGATAAGATTCCAAGACTTCCAATATCTGTTTTTATTAAAGCAAGTCTATAATCGAATTATCTAACTTTTTTTCATCATAAAACAGTATTTAACTCGTTTTTCATAGTAAATTAATAGATTTTAAAATATTGAAATTTAATCTTAAAAGTTATAAAAACAGTGTTTTAGATTAGAATTTATAAAAGTGAGTAATATTTTAAATTAAACGTTATAAGAGTAGTAATTTAAAATTAAAGTTTATAAAATAGTATATTTTAAATTAAAAGCTATAATGGCAGTATTTAAATTTGAATGTTATAAAAATAGTATTCTAAATTTAGTTTAGTAGTATTTAAAGTTAAAAATTATAGATTAAAATCTAAAATCAAAGGTTGTAAAAATAGTATTAAAAATTTAGTTTAAAAATGATAAAAAAAGTTTTATTTAAGAATTAATTTTCTAACTCTTCCATTTCTCCTTTAACCCTGTATCCGGAGTATATGTAGAAGATACCAATAACTATTGCAACTGGTCCAAAGCTTATAATCGCTAATATACCTGCCATAATATATAAGCCCATTCTCTGTTTACTGACCGGTAACTGTGAACCTGTTAGTGCAACAATTAAAGATAAAACCATAGCAAGTATTCTCATAATATTCTGAACACCTATTGGCCCATTGGTTGCATATGTAGCAACAACCTCAGTTGCAATTACAATTATCATAATAATTGATGCATTTTTTACAATAGTCTTAGAGTCCATTGACTTCAGATTCTCTCTAAGACCTTTCTTCTCTTCATTATTTTTAATATTCGCACTTTTTTTTACCATTTTAAATCCCTTTAAAATTAACTAATTTAAGTTAACATATATTCTTTATCTTTAAATATTATTAAACTTTTAGTAATTTTCATTCAATACTTATATTTATTATAAAATTATATTTAATTATAATAGAATTTTTAAGTTTTTTTTAAATATTTTTAAAAGGATTTATTTTTTATACAGCTTACTAAAATAAGTTTTATTATTTTTTTAGGATGAGATTATGGTATTTATAGGAATGGATCATGGAACAACAGGTATAACATTTGCCCTTCTAGACGATGATGGTAATGTTTTAGATGTCTTTGAATTGTCACGTGAGGATACTAAGGCAGGAAGGGTTAGTGCTATAGAGGAGATTTCAAAACGTTGTAGTTTGGACGATATTAAATTAATGATTGTCACATATTCAATGGGTGATGGAATAAATAAGATAACCCCTATGGACAAGGTTAAAAATAGGGGAATATTGTCTATGGAAGGTGCAGGTAAGGTCACAGGTGGAGGCACATCTGTATATTCCGAGATTGAGGAGTCAAATATTCCTGCATTACTTATTCCAGGTCTACATAAGAATTCCCCATCACTTGATAAACTATTTAACGCGGCTTATTCCCACCAGGCAAGTCCTGAAAAGGTTTCAATCGTATACAATGCAGTTAAGGAAACAGGCTGGAAGAACATGATTGTCGGTGATTTAAGTTCCAACAGTGTCGATATCCTTGTGGAGGATGGTAAGATAAGGGGAGCCATTGATGCATGTTTGGGTGCCATGGGATTTGTTCACGGACCACTGGATCTTGAGATGATAAGGGATATCGATGAGGGAAAGAGAACTGCCAATGAATGCTTCTCACATGCAGGTGCGGTAAAGATTGCAGGAATCGATGACAAGGTCGCATATATGAAGAAAGATCTTTTGGAGCAATATGAGAAAGGTGAGGAGAAGGCGGTACTTGCAGTTGACTCAATGGTCATGACAATTGCAATGGAAATATTCGGTTTGATCGGTATTTCCAATAATGATATAGATGGAATTGTTCTAACAGGTTCCCTAGGTTCTATGAAGGAGCCTTTTGATTTTGAGGAGAAATTGAATAAATATCTAAAGAACAGGTATGATATTAAAATAATCTCCGCTGATTCCGGAGCCATTGGAGCAGCTCAGATAGCACGTGATATCTATAATGGTAAGAAAAACATCTTAGGTATTGATGTTGATTATTAAAATTATAAATCCTTTATGTTTTATTTTTAGATTAGATAGATAAATTCAATAAGCTAATGATTTATCTGTTTAAAAACTTTTAGAATTATTATTTTAATATTTTAGATTAAATTTTATCTTTTATAGATTCAATTAGTTTTAATCTTTAAAAATTAGTATTTTATTATTTAACTTATTTTAATTACTGATATAGTTTTTAGAAATAGTATCTTAATGTTTTGGATAATTTAAATCTTATAAAATCTTTAAAAAGTAGTATAATCAGTATTTTAAATCAGATTTTATTTCATTGAATTAATGTTGACTTTAAAAATAGTATTTGGTTAAGATTATAATAATTAACTAATTTTTTTATAAAATTAGTATATTATTATTGTAAATTTATTCTTTTATTGAGATGAAAACTATCTTTTCACCTTTAATAACTTTTAGGTTTCCATCTTCTAATTTTAAGACGGTATTTAAGAAGTTATCGATGGTTACTACATTACCTTCATATTCTTCATTGTTTTTAAGTTCTACAAGTACGTCTTTACCTTTAAATTGTAGAAATTCTTTGTTTACTTGAAATTCCTTATTGTTCATATATTATTCCTCTTGATTGAGTATTAATATATTTTTTGTTATTACTGTTATTTATAGATTTTTTTAAATTTTTATTAAAAAATCTTTTTAATAATTAATCTATATCAACTTTAAAATAGATTCTAAATTGATTATGGTATTATAAATAAGATTTAAATAGATTGATTATTAAACCTATTATTGTATTTTAGTAAAATTCTAGAATCTATCTATGTTTATTTATAATTTTAATAAAATGAGTGAGGGTTTAATATGGCTGTTAATTTAGCAGAAAGTAATTTACAAGCTATTTCAAATACAATAGCAATATTAGAAAAAGAAGAAAATCCTGATGAGAAAAAATTGAAAGAATTGAGAAAAGAAAGAGATGTTATTTTAAGAGATCTTAATTTAAAATAAACCTATTTTATTTTTTAATTCTTTATTTGTGTATTTGGCTATCTTGTTTTATTAGTTATAGGCGGTATTTTTCTATTTTTTATTTGTGTATTTGGCTATCTTGTTTTATTGGCTATTTAGATGGTATTTTCCTATTTTTTGTTTTACTTGAATCAATTTTATTAAATTATTTTACCACTAGTTTATTTTCATGTCAAATTGTTATATTATCTACTTATTTTTGATTGTTTATTTAATATCGGATTCTTATGTTTTTTTATACTAAGTATCAAATAGGTATTAACCTTAACTACCATAACTAATTTAAAAAATATTACTATGAGTCACAGTTTAAGTTAATCTTTGTTTATCTTATCTGCCCATTTTTTGGTTTCACTAACATCTGATGTTAAATCAAGACTTAAAGGTGTAAGTGAAACCTTATGCTCTTTTTTAATGCAGTATCCATCACTACCTTCTTTATCATTATCGGTTATTGTACTGTCAATCCAATAATAGGGCTTTCCACGTGGATCATATCTTGTCTCCACCTCAGGTATGAACATCCTATTGGTTAGCCTTGTAATATTGATTTCATCTGATACGGGATTTGTTGGTATGTTGAGGTTTAGAAGGTCAATGCCATCAGGCATACCATTTTCCATAACATATCCTGCAACTTTATTAAGTGTTTTAACTGCAAAATCAAAGTCAATGTTTATTCTTCCGTTTTCAAATTTTGCAGACTGGTCGTCCACTGTCTGGGATACGGCAATGGTTGGTATTCCATATGATGCCACTTCCATAGCGGCGCCCAGTGTTCCGGAGGTTGTAAGCTCTGACTTTCCCAGATTATATCCAATATTGATTCCGGAAATACATAGGTCCGGTTTCTCATCACATAACTGAAATACACCCATAATTGCAGCATCTGTAGGTGTTCCTGATACTGCATATCCTATTTTTCCATTTCTAAGTGGCAGTTTTTTAATTCTAAGTGGTTCAAAAAGGGTTATTGCATGACCGATACCACTCTGCTGTGTTGAAGGTCCTACAATTATTGTTTCACCTAAGCTAGATACAGCCTTGTCTGCTGCTAATATTCCACTTGAACTTACTCCATCATCATTGCATAGTAATATTTTCTTCATATACTTAGATTGATAGAATCTCATAAAAATATTTTTTTATATTTGGCTAAATTTTATCTTTAAATTGGGATATCCACTTCAAATCTGAAACGGGGCTTATTTGCAATATCTTTTATATTTTCATTAAAATCTCACTTGGCTATTTGTTTTTTTTTACATATCCCATAAAAAATTGTTTTATATATAGTGAATTTTTTTAAAATCAAAAGATATATAAAAAGATATAAACATATTTTTATTAGGATTTAGTTTTTTAATAATTACCATAAAGGGTTTAGAAACTATGGTAGTTTAAGCTTTATTTAAAATGGTATTAGGTGAAATTGTGGAAAAGCCTCAATTAGTCAATTTTGTTGCTAAAGTCATGGAAGAATCAGGTTTTAAAGTTTATAAGAATTTTAAAACTTCTCAAAAGGTAGTGGATATATATGCTGTTCTTCCAACCCAGATGGGTGATTTTGGAGTAGTTGTTGCTTGTAAAAATTATGACAAAGAATGGGAAGTAGGAATTGACATTCTTAAAGAAATGGAAATGGTAGGTAGAAGTCTTAAAGCTTCCAAGGTAGCTGTTGTTACAAGTTCTACTTTTTCTCCCCAGGCTAGAAATTATGCCTCACGTAAAAACATTAAGCTTGTTGATAGGGATAATCTAATTAGTCTTGCTAAGAAATATTCTAAGAAGAATAAAGAGCCTGATACTACTGATGATGAAACACAGGTTGTTGATGACACCTCTGACCAATATTATGAGGATCAATACTACAATGGATATGTAGATGATTATGATGCAAATCCAAGCATCGCCTATTCCGACTATAATGGTGGTGATGTTTATGATGATGCATATTATGAGGAGGTTGCCTTAGCAAATTATCAGCCGGATATGTATTCAAGTTCTTATGCAAATTCCACCAAGGGAAATCTACATAAAACAGAGGAGAAAAAGAGGAATGAACCTAAAAAATCAAGACTTTCATTTTTAAATCGTTCCTCTAAAAACAACAATAACAGTTCAAGATCCTCTAGGGCTCCTAGTACAAGACCAAATAGGAATGTTGAAAGAAGGCAATCAAGGTCTCTTAACTTGTCATCTAAACTTAATCAGGTTGAAAGCAAGAAGGAAAGTACAGATTTGGCACCTATTTTAGGTAATCCAATTGTCTTAATTCTATTGGTTGTAATTGTATCATATCTCTTAACCTATATTCTAGCTATTCTAGGCGGAATGAGTAGTGGTATTATCGGTCTAATCGAGATGGCCGCTTCTTTAATATTATCCTATGGATTGGTATTCTTGGTTGATAAGGATGGAGCATCTGTTCTAATAAAGGGAAGTATTGTCTTCTTCGTCTCATTGATAATACTGATTATATTGATTATATTCATTTAGATTTCATAATCTAATCATTTTTATTAAAAAACATTTCAATGTTTTTTTATTTGGCTATTTTTAATCATTTTACTATTTTTAGGCTATTTATTTATTTTCACTATTTTTAATTTATTTCAAGATTTAAATTTATTTTTTCACTATTTTAATCTAATTTAGCATTTTCACTATTTTTAACTTATTTAATCATTTTATTAATTTATTTATAATATTAAAAAGTAGCTCAAATGGAATAACTCTAAAAGTAGACAATAACCCTTAAAAAAAGCTTATAATCAATTAAAATTTAAAAAACAGACCTAAAATCAGTATGTAAAATATAGAAATCATAAAAAAAATTTAAAATAAAAAGTAGTGGTTCCGACGAGATTCGAACTCGTGATCCTCTCGTTGTAAGCGAGATATCATACCTCTAGACCACGGAACCATAAAAGTATAATACAACATACAATAGTTTGCACTTACTAGTATATAAATGTTTTGGTTTCATTATATATTCTAATTATAATATTATAAATATAATGATTATTAAATTATATAAATGTAATAATATACCAATTTAAATTATTCAATTTATAAGAAAATCCTTATATTTTAATAATTTTCAGAATATCTTCTGGCTTAAAAATGTGTTTTACATAAATGTATTTTTATTAATAATTTTAAGACTTAGAGTTAGATCTGGAAGATATCTAAGTATTTATCAATTTTTAAGAAAACAAGGAAGGATAAAATGGCATTTGATGAATCTGGAAAAATTTGGATGGATGGAGAATTAGTTGACTGGAAAGATGCTAAAATCCATGTATTATCTCATGTTGTAAATTATGGAACAGATGTATTTGAAGGAATAAGAGCATATGAAATTGACGGTAAAGCTCAAATCTTTAGATTGGAGGATCACGTAAAAAGATTGTTTGATTCTGCAAAAATCTATAAGATGGATATTCCATTTACCCAAGAAGAAATCTGTGAGGCTATTAAGGAAACAATTAAAGCTAATAATTTAACTGCATGTTATATTCGTCCTATTGTATATAGGGGGTATAAAGAGTTAGGTGTCTCACCAGTAAATTGTCCTGTAAATGTAGCTATTGCAGTATGGGAATGGGGAGCATATTTAGGTGAAGAAGGTATGGCTAATGGTGTAAACATTGGTGTCTCTTCCTGGAGAAAACCTGCTGTAAGTACTTTCCCAAATATTGCTAAAGCTGGAGCTAACTATATGTTATCCCAACTTGCAAACATGGAAGCTAAAGATAACGGATTCGATGAAGGATTACTTTTAGACGTAAATGGTAATATTGCTGAAGGTCCTGGTGAAAATGTATTCTTAGTTTTAGACGGTAAGATTTACACCCCAACATTATCAAGCTCATTACTTAAAGGTATTACAAGGGACTCTGTAATTAAACTTGCAGGAGATTTAGGTTATGAGGTAAATGTCCTACCTTTACCAAGGGATTTATTATATATTGCAGATGAAATGTTCTTTGCAGGAACTGCTGCAGAGGTTACTCCAATCCGTTCAATGGATCATCGTATTGTAGGTGAGGGTAAACGTGGACCTGTCACTGAAAAGATTCAAAGGGAATTCTTTAAAATAGTAAATGGTGAAGTTGAAGATAGATATGGATGGTTTTCACCTGTAGATTAAATTTATCAATAATTTAATCCAATCTTTTTCTTTTTTTTATTTAAATTCTAATATTCAAAAAGTATAAATAGTATAAATATATACTATAGAATGTAAAATATTTTTTACATTTTTAATTTTATTTTATTTATCGAAATTTCTAGGAGGATTTTTAATCTATGGATATTATAGTTGCAATTATTATTGGAATCGTTCAGGGATTAACAGAGTTTTTACCGGTCAGTAGTTCTGCACACCTTGTATTTGCACAGACATTCTTTGGTTTAAATTCCAATAATATATCTTTTGATGTTCTTTTACATTTAGGAACATTGGTCGCTGTTGTCGGATTCTTTTTACCTGATATAATCAACATGATTATTGCATTCTTTAAAAGTATTGCTGATTTATTTAGGGGTCAATTCAGAGAGGGTATTCAGGAAGACCCATATAAAAAATTAGCATGGTATACAATTGCAGCAAGTGTTCCTGTCGGTATTGTAGGAATATTATTTAACGATTTAGTAAGTTCATTATTCAGTGGTGTAACATTTCCAGCATTATTCTTATTAATCACTGGTTGCCTATTATACTACTCAGAAAGACATACTAACGGTGATGTAAATCTTAAAAACTTAAGTTTGAAGGATTCCGTATTTATGGGAATAGGTCAGGCATGTGCTATCCTACCAGGTCTTTCAAGATCAGGTACAACAATTGCATTCGGTTATCTTGCAGGATTAAATAAAGAATTTGCAGCTAAATTCAGTTTTATTTTATCAATTCCAGCAATCTTAGGAGCAGCACTTGTTGAAATGAACGGTATCGGTGCAGGATTTGCAGCTAATGCAATACCTTATACATTAGGATTTTTAGCAGCTGTTATCTCAGGTTTATTTGCTATAAAAGTATTGCTTAAGTTGATACAAGAGAAGAGCTTAGATGTATTCGCATACTACTGTTGGATTGTAGGTGCAATAATTTTAGTTGGAAGTTTATTCTTCTTCTAAATTTTTAATTTTAAAAAACTAAAGATTTTTGTTGGTTTTTATCATGAAGACAGAAATTAAGGTTTTAAGAAAGGAATTAAATTTAAGTCAACAGGATTTAGCGGATCAGGTTGGTGTTTCACGTCAGACAATCAATGCGTTAGAAAATAATAGGTATAACCCCTCTCTTTTAGTTGCTTATAAGATTTCTAAGGTATTGGGATGTGAACATATTGAGGATGTTTTTAAGATAGACGAATAGTTTTTTCCATTTTTAAGGGGATAAAAATGATTTTAGATATTTATAAGGATTCTTTGGAATATGCCTCTAAGGATTTTGATTCCATATTGAAGTTAGGAATATTTACCCTATTCAGTTTTATACTTATTCCGATCTTCTTTATAGAGGGATATTCCTATAGGGTCATCAAGGTTGCTACCAATGGTATGATTAATGGTGATGAGCCTTTACCTAAGTTTGGTAACTGGAAGGATATGTTTATAGATGGGTTAAAGGTTATTGTCGTTAAGTTAATCTACCTTATTGTTCCTGTTGTCATATTCTATCTGGCTTCAGAATTTACCAACAATATAGGTGTAAAGATTCTCGCCGTCATTATCTCAATCATATTATTTATTGTATTGGACATGTTCTCAATGGTGGCAATTCCTAATATTGCACAGAATGATTCTTTTAAATCTGCATTTGATTTTGAGGGTATCTTTAATACCTTGTCTTCAATAGGCTGGTTAAGATACTTCGGATTCTATATAGGTTTAAGAATCATTGAGGGAGTAATAGAGCTTATTGTATTTGCGGTGCTCTTATTAATCTTCCTGATATTCCTGGGAGTAGGTTCAATATCAGGAATATTTGCAAGTATTGATACTGTATCAGTTATTGGTTTGGTTATTATACTTCTATTTGTTTTATTCAATAGTTTAGTTGTACAGCCTTTCCTAACCATATTTGATAGCAGGTCAATTGGTTTGGTGTATAACATTAGATAGTTTTGTCTAATGTAATCATAATATAGAGTTTAACTCTATATTAACTATTTTTCATATTCTAATCTTTTTTTATTATTTTAAGACTTTTTTTATCGTTTTTAGGACTTTTTTATTATAAAAGCTATTTTTTTATATTTAATCTATTTGTCGTTTTTATGACCTTATTATAAAAGCCATTTTCAGTGTTTTAATCTATTATTGTATTTTATGGGATAATTGGTTTATTTTTTAAATTTTATTGATATTTCATGGCAATTATTATTTCAAATCTTAAAGAATTTAGTTATTCTATTTTCATAATAATTCCTTTTTACATAAAACTTCAATAACTATGTATTTACATATACAATCGTTAACTCAAAACACTATTATTTATAAATCAATCTCATTACTTTAAAAGTAGCTTTTTCTAAAATTAGTGTAACATAAAATATATTAAAATATTTGCTTATAGTTTTAATTTAATGAATTTTTTATCTTATAGGTTTTTTTATAATTCTATTTTTGGGTATTTTTGATAAATCTTATTTTATAAATTTTTATCAATTCCATTATTTGGATATTTGGTAGGTTTCATTTCATTGATTTTTATCAGTTATATTCATTGGCATTTAGAAAATTAGTGTCTAATAGATTTTTTAAAATCCTATTATTTTTAGGTAAACCAAAATTATATATTATAACTTTATAAATAAATTATAATGTTCATTTAGAATCCAAGTATATCATTAGATTGTTAAAATATATTTAATTCAGTTATAATTTAGTTATAAAGATTTAATTTAGTCATATGGATGTTTATTTAATTAAATGAAATGTAGTAGTTTTCTAATATATTAAAAAAATAGGTTTGGTGAAACATGTTAATAGATACTGTAAAATCATTGATTTTTTTCATTGTAGCAGGATTGTTCGAGATTGGAGGAGGATATCTTATATGGTCCTGGCTTAGGGAAGGCAGGCCATTTACCTTTGCGGTTTTAGGTGCTATCCTGCTTGTGTTATATGGAATTGTCCCAACATTTCAACCTGCAAACTTTGGAAGGGTTTATGCAGCATATGGTGGAATATTCATTGCGCTTTCAGTACTTTGGGGCTGGAAGATAGACCATGTAAAACCTGATGAGTTCGATATAATCGGTATGTGTATTGCACTTGTCGGTGTATTTATTATTATGTACTGGCCAAGGGCAGCATAGATTTTTAAAAAAAGTAGTATTTAAGAAATAAAGCTTTTAAGAGTATACACTAGCTAAGATAAACATAATACTTTAGAAAAATAGTATTTTGAAAAATAAAGCTTTAAAAAAGTATTCACTGGCCAAGATAATGTAAAATTTTAAAAAAAATAGTAATTTAATTAATATTTAAAAATTGAATTTTAAAAAATACTTTTCTTATTTGCTGCAGGTTTTAACAATACTGTCAAGTACCTCATCAATAGTTTTACCTTCCATAAGAGCCATAAACATTGCTCCACCTGCACCTGCACCTTCCTTTACAAATCCCTCAAGGTAATTGTTCAAACCACCATGGTTTGCAGTTTCGAATTTAGGATCTACAGCATTTATGGTAATGTCCTCACTAATCTGTTTTGTGATGTCAAAGATATCTGCTGTCTCGTCCCTTGCAACAAATTTGGTTGTTGCAATACAGACATTTGTAAAGTCAAAATCAGGTTTGATGGCTTTTATAACGGCACAGACTCCGGACATCTGGGTACCACTTGCAAGTACAACAGGTTTGCTGCTTCCAATTGTCATACCTGCAACTGCAGGCATCATGGGATCTCCTACCGCAGCTATTGCATCAAATACCTCCACGTCACCAGGTTTAATTCCCGCCTTTTCAAGACCCTCATTTACGGTTTTAAGTTTTAGCTCATGTGGATTGTAAGGCATACTTCCACTTACCTTATACTCCGCATCATAGCCTAAGGCTTTCAGGATTCCAAGGGCTGTAGTTGTTCCTGCCGCAATACTTTCACCAATTACAAGATAATCGTATCTTTCACTTAGTTTTTTACCAATCTCTAAGGCCTTTTCATATATTTCCTTAGGATTCTCAACTGCCTTTCCAGTGCTTATGTCCCCTCCATGGGAATTGCTTAAGGTATAACAATCTAGGTCTGGTCTTATTTCACAGCCTGCATCCACTACCTCAAGGTCACATCCGGTTAAATCGAGGCATGCCTTTGTAAGCATTGAAGGTGTAGGTGCCGCCTCTCCCTCGGAGACTGTTTCCGGAATCTCTTCCATACAGTGGGGTGCCCCATATTTCATTATCTCAACATCTGCTGCAGGGGTATACATGTTAAGTTCCTCACTAGCTCCAGCACCGCTGATTCCATGTATCTTTGATGTGTCGGTTGTAGCTATTGTGCATATAAAAACAGGTGTTTTTCCTTCAAATTTCTTGTTTATTTCTTCGTTTCCATAGGTTTTAAGACCATCTACCATTATATCACTTATCTATATCCTTTTTTTAAAAATTTCTTATAGTATGAAAATTATATATAAGTATAATAATCAATATTATAAAGCAAATAATACTTTTATAAAATAGTATTTCAAAAGTTATTGGACTTTTGTTTGGTTGAATAGCAATTTTATAAACTAGTATTCTAAAAGTAATTGGACTTTTGTTTGGTTGAATAATACTTTTATAAATTAACCTTTAATTAAGTTTTTATTAAGCTTATTTGATTTAATTTAAGTATTTTTTAATTTACAATCATTTTTATTTTATAATCATTATCTTTATAAGGAGACTCTTAGTTGATATCTTTAGGAATTGAAGGAACCGCAGAGAAAACAGGTGTAGGAATAGTCAACAGTGATGGAGAAATATTGGCTATTTGTGGTAATCAGTTATATCCGGAGGAAGGGGGAATCCATCCACGTGAAGCGGCAGAGCATCATGCATACTGGATTCCAAAATTAATACCCCAGGCTTTAGATGAGGCAGGTCTAGGCTTTGATGATATAGACCTTGTGTCATTTTCCAGAGGTCCTGGTCTTGGACCTGCACTTAGAATAGTTGCAACCTCTGCAAGAACCTTGGCACTGTCAATCAACAAACCTATCATTGGGGTTAACCATTGTATAGGACATATTGAGATTGGAAAACTTACAACCGATGCGACAAACCCTGTAACCTTGTATGTCAGTGGTGGTAACAGCCAAGTAATCGCATATGAGTCAGGACGATACAGAATATTTGGAGAGACATTGGATATTGCAGTTGGAAATTGTCTCGATCATTTTGGACGTGAAACAGGACTGGGACATCCTGGTGGACCTGTAATTGAAAAACTTGCAAAGAAAGGTTCATATATTCCACTTCCATATACGGTTAAAGGAATGGACTTCTCCTTTTCAGGTCTTTTAAGCGCATCACTTCGGGCATATAAAAACGGTGCAGCCATTGAGGATGTATGTTACTCCCTGCAGGAGACTGCCTTTTCAATGCTTGTTGAGGTTACAGAACGGGCGCTATCACATACGGAAAGGGATGAGGTATTGCTGTGTGGAGGTGTAGCTGCAAATTCACACCTACGTGAGATGTTGGATACAATGGCAAAGCAGCACTATGCACGGTTCTATATGCCTGACATGAAATACTGTGGTGATAATGGTGCGATGATTGCATGGCTCGGACTTCTGACAAGCAAATACTATGGAACCATGAGGATGGGGGACACCAATGTCGTCCAAAGGTACAGGACCGATGAGGTGGATGTTCCATGGGTAAAGGACATTAACAATAGAATCAGCTTACCTGATAACTTACTTGCAAAGGGTGCGGAATCTGACATTGTAAAATCGCAGTGGTTCGACGGTTTTGAGGGATTTGATCCTATAGATGTGGTGGTTAAGAAAAGACTTCCGAAGGCATATAGGATTCCAGAGATTGATAACAAAATCAGAAAACTCAGAACAAAGTCAGAGGCAAAGATATTGTCACATGCAAAGGCCTCAGGTATTATAACCCCTATTCTATATGACATCGACCTTGTGGACAAATCCATTACAATGTCAAAGATTGAGGGTAGGATTGTTAAGGACATAATCGATGATGTTACAGATGATGCGAGGAAGGAGCTGTCATATAGGATAGGTGAATATATTGCAGATATCCATGAGCTTGATATTATCCATGGGGATTTAACAACCTCCAACATGTTGATTGACAATAACAACCAACTGGTTTTCATTGACTTTGGATTGTCATATTATTCAAACCTTATAGAGGATAAAGCCGATGATCTGCTTGTACTTAAAAAATCAATAAAAAGTGTTGACTACGATGTGGCACTTGAAACCTTTAACTGGATTCTAGAGTCATACCTTGAATACTCAGATAACTCAGACGATATTAGGGACAAAATCGAGGAAATCGAACATAGAGGTCGTTATACACATTAACATTTTATCTAGGTATTGATTTCTTTAATTTTTTAAATCAATGTCCAACTATTAAGTTTTAGCTATTATTATTTAAAAATTCAATTTTTTATTTTTTTCAATTTCAGAATTTATATGAAAACGAAGTGGTTTTATGATAACATTTATTACTGGGAATAAACATAAAGTTATAGAAGCAGAGAATATATTTAAAAATTATAATATCGAACTTGAGCATATTGATTTAGGGTACATGGAACCTCAAGGAACACTTGAGGAAGTGGCTCTTTTCGGTGCAAAATATGCCAGTCGAGAATTAGGTAAATCTGTGATTGTTGAAGATGCTGGTCTTTTCATTAATGGACTTAACGGATTTCCGGGAACATATTCACATTATGTTCAGGACACATTAGGAAATAAGGGAATCCTAAAATTAATGGAGGACGTCGACGATAGGACTGCCGAATTCAGGTCAGTTATTGGGTTTTGTACCCCCAATTCTGAGCCCAAGATCTTTTTAGGCAAAGTCGATGGTTTAATCTCAACAGAAGAAAGAGGAAACTTAGGTTTTGCCTTTGATTCAATTTTTTATGTTGAATCTGAGGGCAAGACATTCGGTGAACTTACAACTGAGGAGAAGAACAAGTTTTCTCATAGAAGAAATTCTTTAACTAAATTTATTCAATGGTATTCCAGTGAATTTGATGAATAAATACTTGTTGAGTATGATATTCCAGTGAATTTGATGAGTAAATTCTGTTATGATTTAATATTTTAAAATTTATTAGCAAATACTAGTTTAATATTTTATCTTAGTGAATGCTTTTAGTTCAATATTTTTTTAACCAGTAAAATACTATTTGAATATTTAGCTATTTCAGAATGTATATCGTTTTACATGTCTATTTGCTATTGTAGTTATGAATTAATCTATTTATTAGATTTTTAATCGTTGGGCAAATTATTGAAAGATTAATGTCTAATTATTTCTTAATTTTATTTATATTAAAAAACTTACAATTTAAAAAAATTATATGAGGTATTATTATGGCAAGACCTGAATGGGTAATGTATTCTGATGAAGAAATCGAAGATTTAATCGTAAAATTACATAAGGAAGGTAACTCTTCCAGTGAAATAGGTATTATCTTAAGAGACCAATATGGAGTTCCTAGTGTTAAAGAAGTTACAGGATTTAAAATCACCCAAATCTTAAAAAGAAACAATGAATTTGGTGACTATCCAGAAGACTTAATGAACTTAATCAGAAGAGCAGTTAACATTAGAGATCACATGGCAGAAAATCCTAAAGATTTACACAGTAAAAGAGGATTAATCATCGTTGAATCAAGAATCAGAAGATTAGGTAAATATTACGTAAGAGATGGTCAATTACCTGAAGGCTGGAGATATGACCCAACACAAGCAGCACTCCTTGTTAAATAGATCTGCTGAAGCTTGCAATATGCTTAAGAAGCATATTGATGAAGGCCATGTTATAAGGGTTATTTCACATAATGATGCTGATGGTTTATCTGCTGCTGGTGTAATAACTAATGCCATTAAGGAAGAGGGTGGTCAGTTTCATGTCACCATAGTTTCCAGACTTCAAATGGATGTTATCAATGACTTGAAAAAGGAGAACTATGGGCTTTTCGTATTCTGTGATATGGGAAGCGCATGTCTAAAACCACTAAATTCATTTAAGGCAGACATTATTATTGCAGACCATCATCAACCTGCAGATGTTGAGACTGGAGACAATATTGTTCATGTGAATCCCCATCTATTCGGTGTAGACGGAAGCAGGGAGCTAAGTGGAGCAGGTTCCACTTATCTCTGCATACGTGATTTGGATAAGAAACATCTTGCATACCTTGCACTTGTAGGTGCATTCGGTGACATGCAAGGTGAAGACGGATTTATGGGTATGAACAAATTGATTCTACAGGATGCCATCGAATCCGGTACTGTGGAGATACATGAAGGACTTAAGATTGCATCAAAATCAACAGAGGCAGTTTATAAATCATTGGCATACACTTTTAAACCTGCACTTCCAGGTTTGACAGGGGATCTTGAAGGTTCTCAACAGTTCCTAGAACAGTTAGGATTGTCCTATGGAATCAAATTCACCGATTTAAGTGGTGAGGAACAGGACCTCTTAAAGGATGCCTTAATCCAGATTAATCCTAAAATCCTATCTGAGGTATACACAGCTCCTAAGGAGATATCTTACCTACAGGATTTGGAGGACTTCTCAGATATTCTTGATGCATGTGGAAAAAACAAAAAATATGGTTTAGGTTTAAGTTTAGCTTTAGGTGAACGTGGAGAGGCACTTGACACGGCTTTAAAACTTAGAAACAATTACAGATCTCAACTTATCAAAGGTATGGAATGGGTTAAAAAAGAGGGAGCTGTACAGCTTAACGCTATTCAATATCTCTATAGTGAAGACCAAATCATTAAGAAAGTCATGGGAACCATTGCAAGTGTAGGTTTAACCGTAGGACTTCTTGATGAAAACAAGCCTGTATTGGGTTTATCTAGACTACATAAGGATATTAAGGTCTCAGGTAGAACCTTAAGACCAATGATTGAACGTGGTGTCAATCTTGGTAAGGCGCTTAACGAATGTTCCTCTAACTTTGGTGGTCAAGGTGGAGGTCATGATATAGCGGCCGGTGCCATGATTCCATATGAGGCTAAAGACGAATTCTTACATCTGGTTGATCAGGCTATAGCTTATCAACTTGAAAACAATAGTTAAATACTCTGTATTTAACTAATTTTTTAATTTCAGCTATTTTTTTATATTTTATTATATTATAGTATTTTACCAAATGTTTATACCTAAATATTCGTTGACCCAATTTGTGTAGAATGAGGTTAAATCAACTATTTTATAGAATTCATCTTCAAATATTTTAATTAATTCGTTTAAATTTTTAT
>Ga0256406_1000109_pt1 | contig 153043 bp, 134 predicted proteins | sample RumenRJG_03DNA_FD_185986 | JGI IMG/M metagenome (GOLD analysis project Ga0256406, IMG submission 185986) | Bovine rumen microbial communities from Lethbridge, Alberta, Canada - RJG_03 | ecosystem: Host-associated > Mammals > Digestive system > Stomach > Rumen | place: Canada: Alberta... | reverse complement strand
TTGTGTTCTACAATCGGCTGCTGCGGTGCTTTGTCGTCATAGAGTTGAAAACGCACAAGCTGACCCATCAAGACTTAGGACAGCTGCAACTCTACGTCAACTATTACGACCGGTATGAGAAGCAGCCCGAGGAGAATCCTACCATAGGCATACTGTTGTGTACGGACAAGAACGATACGGCGGTGCGGCTGACACTGCCTGAAGGCAACAAGACAATCCTTGCAAGCAAGTACCAGCTCTATCTTCCTACCTCTGACCAGCTCATCGAACAGATCAATCAGGTGAGGAGATTGGCAAGCAACATCGAAGAAAAGAAAGAGAAGAAATGAAACGATACGATTCATACAAAGACAGCGGAGTGAAGTGATCGGAGAGATACCGAGCCACTGGAATGCTATAAAACTAAAATACAAATTGCAACTTATAAATGAAAAGATTGTCCCAAACGGCTTACAATATGTAGGGATGGAAAATATCGAGTCATTTACTGGAAAATATGTGCAAAGTGATATCAAGGCAGAAGGTCTGGATAACCATTTTCAGGCAGGTGACATTCTCTTTGGAAAATTGAGGCCCTATCTTGCTAAAGCATACCAATGCAAAGCAGATGGATGCCGCTGACTTCTTTCAGATTCCAACTCACGATGGACACCCTTGTCTCTCTGGCTGGACAGTTCCCACTACTGGGGTCTGTTAGGGACTTACACCCGTTAGCCGATATACATGCCAGTCAAACAAAAACACCACCGATTTGAAACACCACCGCCGATTTGGGAAAACAGGTCGAACATAGTTTGTGGAAGGGCATGAAGCCCTTCCCTGCACTGGCACAACCACGGCTTTGGGAAAAACCTCCTCAATTATTTTTTTGTATCCAATTAGATCTAATCAGTTTGAAAGCCTACAATGGAATATCAGATAGAGAAGCTAAAGAAGCAGAGTACCGAGCGCGGGCGAAGAATATTCATGGTAAAAGCACGAGTGAATGAGTTGACTATATGGCGTTCATAATCCGTCGTGCCGAATATATTTGTGCAAGTTACCCCTACCTCATAAGTCTTTGTCCTATAGCTCGCTTTAATATCGCAGAAGTAGTTGTTTGAAATAGTATTGTCGTTGCTATGGTAATATTCATTCATGCACTCTATCTGCCATTTACCCGGCATTAGGAAAATATTTAGCTGGTGCCGGAAATATCGCAGTGATATGTTTTCTATAGCCGATGAAGACGAACTCTGGCGGTTGAAGTTGACACCGCTTTTCTCCTCGGCAGACAGCCATGGCAATGGATGCCATGAGAGTTCCAGACCAATAGTGGAATGGCGCTGCTTAATGGGAGTGCGGATATCGCTGAGCATAAGGTCATAGTCGTACCAATTAATCGAGCCAGAAAGGGCAATAGAAAGTCGTCCCCAACCAAGAGCTCTACTTATTCGGCCATTTATTATATAATTGTCGGCATCGCTTTCTTCGCCACTCGCCTTGCGCACATAGAACCCGTTCGCGTATGAACTGTTGTAAAGAGGAATACCGATAGTGTGGTTATATGTAAAGTCAACAGAACCTGTAAGACCACGCACGGGATTGCTGTACCGCCATGAATGCATGACCATCTGATTGCGGGAATTCATCAACGCTCCAACTCCTTGAGTCAGTGACATATAATCAGTGTACAATGGTAAATCAGATGATTGAGAAAGAGCAAACGGACTCCATGCATTGACGTAATTGAGATTAGTGCTTACATAGCCATTAAGCTTATACTCCATCATCAATGTAGGCTGAAACACAGTTTGCCATCGCTTCATACCGTGCAATCTTCTATTTACAAGACTTGTCCTGCCTGTAGCCATAATACTGAACGACTGCGACTTGTATGACACCGACGGAGCCAGCCACACGTCGAACCGCTGATATTGATCCGTGGCTTTTGTCATTGGATTGTCAATGTTCTGCCGTTGGTCATTATATTCAGCCCCGATTCGCCATGTCAGGTATATTCCCGCAAGCTTGTGCCGGAAGTAAGATGATGCATTCCAAAGCAGATTGTGGATGCCAAGCCGTTCACTGTTCCCGTCCTGAAGAAGGAGTTTCCCTGGCAGATAACCATAATGGAGACGTGTTGTAAAAGAAATACTATGGTTGTTCGGCAATTTCTTTATTACCCTCAAATTATCGTCGATATACCTTTTCCGTGGTTCCACATTCTGCTGGACCTCCTTTTCGTTTAGTATTGATAAACCCCGCGAATAATTAAAGTCGACATACCCGCGAAATGAATTGCTTACAAAGGCCTTGTCGGAATTGAGCTTGTACAATAATTCACCCTTCCATTCATTCCGTTTGCTGAATGCGCTCTGCTCCTCTGTAATAGTGATGCCATCGGGAACGGCATCAATGAATGTCGTCGAGCGGCTCATATTCTGATTGGTCTTGTCGAAGAGGGCATCGGCTTGGAACCGGAGGTCTGTATCCTTGTTAGGCTTGAAGAGCCAGTTGGTAGCTAAGAGATTGGTGTTGTTAAATGTGTAGCGTTGCTGGTCAAGCAATGGATCTGTAAGACTTATATTAAACAGCTGTGCACCATCGTCAAATTCGGTGTTTTCATTGGCAAGGTCTGAAACTTCGCGTGAAATATCCTTACCATTATTGTTAGTCTTGAGCATGCTTATGCTCTGCATCTTCCTTGCAAAAAACATGGCGAGCGACCTACCGTCCCGAATCCACGAACCATCGCCTTGAAGGGTGTGACCACCAGAAGCTTCTACAACACCCTGCCAAACATTCCGTGCGTCATCCTTCAAAACGATGTTTAATGCAGCCTGCTCACTGAAGTTGACATCGCGGAGCACACGCACAGGCTGATGATTATGAAGCACTTGCACGCGGCTAACCTTTTGGACATCGATATTCTCACTTGCCAAGGAATACTTTCCGCCAAGCAAATCCATACCTTCTATATAAAATTTGTTTATAGCCTTTCCATCAACACTTATCTGCCCGTCCTGCCGTACTTCAATACCGGGAATTTTCTTCAGCACATCGGCTATGCTGCGATCCTGCTTCTGCATATATGCCGAAACAAGATATGTTGTAGTGTCGCCGCGCTGAAAAGCCTTGTCGGGGGTCACCTTTACCTCCTTGAGTTCAAAGGTCTTATTTTCCAAGATATATGTTGCACCATTTTTAAACTCTTCTAATGGAATCTTCTTAGTCCCAAATCCCATCTTAGAGAATTGTATGGCTTGTGCTGATTTGCCTCTCTGCGGACTTATTGAGAATTCTCCATTTGTAAGGCTGCGGCTGAAACCTGCCGGATTACCTTTGTCATTGAGCAACATCACAGTAGCACCTTCCAATGCCTTACCGTCAGCATTGGAAATCTTGCCATGATATGTCTGCCCGAGACAACGGACAACTATGACAAGCAATAGGAGTAATGTTGCAAGTCTCTTCATTCTGTCTCCTCCAGTAAGCAAGCTTTTTTATGTTCCGGCGGCATCAGTCTGCCTTGAGCGTCATACATCTGTGATTTAAATCCCCATGTCTGCTGTGAGAATTGGTTGCTGTCCCATGCATGTAGTTTCTTCAGTGACGCAAGTTCCTTGGCAGAGCAGTGCTTCATTTTCTTCTTCCATGGTACCAGCGACTCTCGTGATAGTCCGTTGGCGATTACGACAGCTTCGAATTTGAATATTCCTTCCGATTCCCTGGCATAGAGGATAAGTCCCGGCAATCCGCATAGTTTCCATGGGCCGTCGCTGACCGTTATATCGGGAGCATAATAGACTGTCCAAGTACGTCCACGGTACTTAGTAGTTGCCTTATAAGCAGTATATCCGAGGATGACCGTATCAGCATCGAGCAAATTCCAGTCAAACTGTGGGATATTTTCCTCATAGACATAATCGTCTATAAGATTTTCGGCATATGTTAACTCACCCACTTTTGGATAGTTCTTGAACACTGCATATCTTGTCCCTGGTCCAACGAGCTTCATTTTCCCCAACAACCCAATAGCCTCATATGGGTTATAGCCACAGGCCAAAAGGCTGTCGGTGACAACATCGGAACGATAGCCTTTAAAATTGTAGAAGCACGAGCTACTGTCGCCAATATCAAGGATATTGTCACACGTCTGCCGCTGTCCGTCCTCTGTCAACTTATAGGTGGTCCTATACGTAACAGTGATACTATATACAGAACAAGCATATAATAATGATAGAAATAATAATAACCTTTTCAATGTTTCAGAAATATCACTAATTAGTAAAAGAATCTTTTTGCATCCTTAAAGACACAAGAAGATTCTTTTTATTGGCGTATCTAGAATGGACCATATTCTGGATGAGCAGCATACCAATTTCTGTATACCTCAATTACTTGAGCGTCTGTAAGGCAGCCATCAAAACGCTGATAAGTTCCATCCTCAAACAACACAACAGTATAAACTTGTTGTATGTTCCCATTATTAGCAAACGCAGAACCGAAAGGGAACAGACTAAGGCTCAGAACTAAGCCAAGTGTCATCAAAAATTTCTTCATGTTCTTTTCTTTTTAAAATTAATAAATGTTATAGCTATTGTGCACATCGTTATTCGTCAATTAATTTATTACATCACGAATCTTCCGCTGTATACAGTGTTATCTAATTCTATTGTAATAATATATTCTCCATTAGATAGTTCTGGTAGATTAAAAACTATTGTACTCTTACCTTCTACAAAAGAATTTGCCGAAAAGATATTAGCCCCTTGCGTATTATTGACAATCACATTTACTATACCATAGTAGTTAGAAACATTCAAAGTTAATACATCTTCTTCAATATCGGCATACAACAATGTCGAAGATGGCATTCTCATTCCTTTGTGTTGGAAGAATCCCTCCTTACGCAATACTATTGGTTTAGCTGCAACCTGAGCAGTACATATAATCGTTGTTAATATTATAAGCACAAAAAACTTTTTCATAAGCTATTTCGTTGTTCATCGATGCAAAGTTAGTCCTTTATTAGTTTCTTTGCAAACAAAACATATCTAAAAATGGTTATTAATGAATTTTTTGTAAGTTATTAAAAATCAATAATTTAGAATCAATATTACTAAGTTAGAATATCTAAAAATGAAGAAATTAGTCATTCTCTAAAAGTTTTCTATGAACTCTTTTGCCGAAATCTTACTATTTTTCAGGCCTATTTTAGATTTTATGAGAAAGAGTTTTTGTCTTACAGACTTTCCTTCTATATGATATATTGTGGCAATGACTGAGATTGGAACTTTCAGTCTTACCAACATAATAAAATGCACATCCTTTGATGTAAGTGCTGGATATTGATTTTTTATCCTCTCAACAAATTCATCGTCAGTGTTATTGAGAAATATCTCCATTTCATCCCAATCTTCTTTTTTGAAATCTACATTTCTCTTGGAGCTGGTTTTAATTTTTTCCAGTTTGCCCATTATATCAATTTTGTGTTCTAAAAAGTTACGTATAGTTGTCAGTTGTGTGTTTTTGTGAGTTATTTCAGTTCGGAGTAAATTCTGACTCTGCTTATTTTTTTCTTCCAGTTCTTGTCTCTTTTGTTTTGATAGAAATATAATAAAGATAACTACAACTATTGCTATAACAAATGCTGCTATGGATAGTATAGTTATTCGCTTGCTTTTCTCTTGGGCTATAAGTCTAGCTGTCTCCTTATTGATTAAGAGCTTATAGTATCTGTCCTTTGCTGCTAAGTTGGTATTGTTTTTGCGAGTAAGGTATATTTCCGATGAATCCGCAAATGTATTTGCCTCATCATATTTCTGTTCGTTCATGGCAATTAGACGCTTCAACGAATATATGTAATCTCCATATTGTTGGTAGTCATCAGCCTTTATGGTGTTTAATAAAATACTTGCTTGTTTCAAAGAATCTGTCATGTACAAAGCCTGTGCGTAAGATAATATGGCTGGAACATCGTATTTATTTCTATAACGGTATGCCAGTTTAGCTGCTAATATGGAAGAGTCACTATAATTTTCCAAACTGTAAAATTCACATAAGTCTTGATATGAGTCAGCAATTGCAGATGAGTCTTTTTCATTAATTGATATATGAATAGCTTTCTTCGCAAGCGATATACAAACGTTTAATGTTCCATTTTTATAGGAAAGACATTCTGCCAAATTTAAAATCGAATAAACTTTATTAACGTTTGTAGCTCCTTTAGCATTGTTGTAAAGGGACACACATTCTTTGGCATATTTTATAGCTAAATTAGGATCGTATGTACGTATTATTGCAGAGGATCGCTGAAGAGCAAGACTCAATGTGATACTATCACACTGTTGTTTTGCCGATTTCATGGAATTAGAAAAACATTTTAGTGCTTTTTCACTGCTATCATTAAGTGCATAGTATTTTCCCATATAATACTCACATATTGCATATAAACTATCATCCGGCTTGGCATTGTACCAATTGTATGCAATGCGTAGCAACGAGTCGTTATCAACATCAAGCCCTGATTTATCTTGTGCAATAGTATAAACCAATGAGTAGATTGCAAGTTCTTTGTTGGAAAGCTTTGCCTGATTAATCTTGTTTAGAATAGTCAATGCGCTATCAGGATGTTTCTCGGCCATAGGTATAAAGGACGACAAAGTTTTATACTGGACTTTGTTTCCGCAAGAAACTATAAGTGGTAGAAAGAATACTACACACAATACTTTTATAGCAATTCTCATATTTACATTCATTTGATTTACAAAAATACAACAATTACTCAATATATGCGTTAAAATTACGATTTTTCTATAAATTATTCTACCATTGTTAATTTTGATTACACATTGCTTGTGTTTCATTGCCAGTAAGCAAGTGGCGAAAGCAATGGCAAGCTCGCTTGACATTGCTAAGTCACCGATTGGCAAGTTCAACATAGAAGTGCAATCGGTTGACAGGTGTAACCTCAATAATCTATACCTGAAAACACCAAGGGACCAGGGGGCGAGAAGCCCCCATAAACGACTTTGCATGGCAGAAGAGATTAGCAAACAAAAAGTGGCAAGTCAGCACATCAGCGCTGGCTTACCACTTTTTTTGTTTTCGTGTAGCGACGGTATCACATTGCCTGCCGGTGCAAGGGCATCGGCCGACAGCCATCGACGGTTACTTCTGTTTCATCTTGTCGTAGGCGTGAACGGGATAGTCGATGGTGTAATGGAGTCCACGGCTCTCCTTCCGCTCTATAGCCTGCCGCGTGATGAGGTATCCCACGTTAATCATGTTTCGGAGCTCACAGATGTCGCGGGTAGCCTTCACACGTTTGAAGAGGGCCTCGGTCTCCTCGTAGAGCAGGTCGAGACGGTCCCAGGCGCGCTTCAGGCGGAGGTCGCTGCGCACTATTCCGACGTAGTTCGACATTACCTCACCCACCTCTTTGACGCTCTGGGTGATGAGCACTTTCTCCTCGTTGGTCATAGTTCCCTCGTCGTTCCATTCCGGCACATCGGTGTTGAACGAGTAAGAGTCGACAGCCTCAAGGGAGTGGCGGGCAGCAGCGTCGGCATAGACGACAGCCTCGATGAGCGAGTTGCTGGCCAGACGGTTACCGCCATGGAGCCCGGTGCACGAGCACTCGCCGACGGCATAGAGCCGGTGGATGGACGACTGGCCGTTGAGGTCGACTTTTATTCCGCCGCACATATAGTGGGCTGCCGGCCGCACGGGAATCATCTCCTTGGTGATGTCGATACCTATCGAGAGGCACTTGTGGTAGATATTCGGGAAGTGGTGCTTCGTCTCCTCGGGGTCCTTATGGGTTACGTCGAGGCAGACGTGGGTCAGTCCGTGCTTCTTCATCTCCTTGTCGATGGCGCGGGCAACGATGTCGCGTGGCGCCAACGACAGCCGGGGGTCGTAGTTCTCCATAAACGTCTCACCGGTAGGCAGTTTCAGTACGCCACCGTAGCCGCGCATAGCCTCAGTGATGAGGTAGGCGGGATGGGTCTCGCCGGGATGATAGAGGCTCGTGGGGTGGAACTGTACGAACTCCATGTCCTTCACCGTTCCCTTGGCGCGGTAGACCATCGCCTCGCCGTCGCCGGTGGCGATAATCGGGTTTGTGGTTGTCTGGTAGACGGCACCGCAGCCGCCGGTACACATCAGCGTGACCTTGCTCAGATAGGTGTCGACCTTCCCGTCGGGGTTCAGCACGTAAGCACCGTAACATTCGATGTCGGGTGTGCGCCGTGTGACCTCCACGCCGAGGTGGTGCTGGGTGATAATCTCCACAGCGAAGTGGTTCTCCTTGACGATGATGTCGGGGTTGGCACGCACGGCAGCCATCAGCGCACGCTGGATCTCGGCACCGGTGTCGTCGGCATGGTGGAGGATGCGGAACTCGGAGTGACCGCCCTCACGGTGCAGGTCGTAGCTGCCGTCGCTCTTCTTGTCGAAGTTTGTACCCCAGCTGACGAGCTCCTTAATCTGTGACGGAGCGTTGCGCACCACCTGTTCCACTGCCGCGCGGTCGGAGATATAGTCGCCGGCAACGATAGTATCGTGGATGTGCTTGTCGAAATCGTCAACAGCCAAGTTTGTCACTGATGCCACACCGCCCTGGGCAAAGCGCGTGTTGGCCTCATCGAGACTACTCTTGCATATCATGCAAATCTTGCCCTTGTGGGCTCTTGCCACTTTAAGGGCATAACTCATACCGGCAATTCCCGAACCGATGATGAGGAAATCATATTTATATACCATTGGTATTATTGTTACAAAATAACGGTGCAAAAGTACTAAAAAAGGTAGAAATGTGAAAAGAGAAAGGGTAAAAGATGACGTTTTTCTCATTATTTGCCACATTCTTCGTACCTTTGCACCCGATTATGAAAATGACGAGAAAAATATTTATCATCACAACGGCCATCGTGATGGCAGCCTGCGGATCATCGCGCAGCAGCGTTGTGAAGCCCACAGTAGTTGTCGACTCAAAGCCGTTGGTGGCCGATACTGTTGTCAGCATGCCTGCCAATGACGAGGATGCCGACACCGCCGAAACAAATATCGCCGACAGCGCCCTCAACGATACCACCATCACCGACAGCATACGCCTCGTAAGGGCCACACAGTCGTGGAAACGCGACATCCGTAACGGCATCGACGACCTCCTCGACAGTCCGCTGCTCACCACGTCGGTGTGCGCAATGGAGGTCTGGGACCTCGACGACGACGAGTGTCTCTACCGCCACAACGAGCTGCAGCGCATGCGACCGGCATCGACACTGAAGGTCATCACGGCCGTGACGGCACTGAAGGAACTCGGTGCCGACTACAATTTCACGACCCGCGTAGCCTACACTGGCAGCGAACCCGACAGCGTGCGCACATGGCACGGCGACATATATATAATAGGTGGGATGAATCCGCGAATGCGACAGTCCGACATCGCAGGCATGGCAAAGGCCATACGGCAGCTCGGTGTCGACAGTATCACGGGAACGATTTATGCCGACCAGAGTTTCAAAGACGACAAGAAGTGGGGTGCCGGATGGTGTTGGGACGACGATGACAATCCACTGCTCCTGCCATTGAAATATAATAACAAAGATAAGTTCACCGACATCTTTATCAGCAAGCTCCGCCAGGCCGGAATATATGTCAGTGGCGGTCAGGGCACGAAGCCGTATCCCGGTGGCGGAAAGATGATTGCAGAGAACCGGCGGTCGCTGAAATCGATTATGCTGCCGATGCTCAAGAACAGCAACAACAACTGCGCCGAGGCCGTATTCTACGCTATGACACACAACCGATACGGCAATGGAGCCTCAGCCCGCCTGGGTGAAAGAATCATCCGCTCCACGATGGCTGATGCCGGTATCGACAACGCGGCAAGCTACGACATCGTCGACGGCAGCGGACTGTCGCTCTACGATTATGTTTCGCCACACGCCGAGGTGATGATGCTCCGTTATGCGTGGAAAAATCACAACATATACAAGACCCTCTACCCTCTCCTGCCGGTTGCTGCCGGCGACGGCACACTGCGCAAGCGCATGCACGGCACGAGGGCTGCGCTCAACGTCCATGCCAAGACGGGAACGGTGACGGGAGTGCGGTCGCTGTGTGGATATGTCACGGCGCCCAACGGCCATCACCTTGCGTTCTCGATTATCAATCAGGGAGTTAACGGCAGTGACGGAACGGCCAACAGTGCCAAGCATCTTCAGGATAAAATTTGCGAGCTGCTGAGCTCGAAGTAAGAAAAGGGCGGGGATGTCCCCGCCCTTCATTTGTATAATCATGTATATCGATTCTTCCGACTCAGGAGCAAAACCCTGATTATCAGAGGGATTACTATACCAGTGTTCCGACGATTTCCTCGCGTGTTCCCGGCAGCATGTCGATAACTGGAATTTCCGGCATCGTATAGCATCCGGGAGCAAGCCGCATAGAGGCACGGGCCACATTGACAAGGACCTGAGCCGTGAGAGCCGGGTTGTTGATGCTCATGTCGAAGGAGAAACGCTGGTTATGGGTCTTGCCGCTGACACCCTTGCGGGTCATGTGGACGCCATGGCCGAGGTCGTTGATCTCGGCAACGCTGTTAACGGCGAAGACGTGCAGCTCGTCGTGGGCGAAATAGTCGTCGGCCTTAATCTCCTTAGTGACCTCCTCGAGGCTGGCTCCAGGCTCTAATTCCACATAGACCATACGGCGATGGATGCCCTCACCGAGAGGGATGGTCATCGACAGCGCGTCCTTAACGCCCTTCTTCGAGCGTGCCACAACGCTGTGACCCATAGAGCGGCCAGGACCAAAGTTAGTGTATGTAAGTCCCTCAGGAGCAAGACCTTGGAGAAGGACACGGACGATAGAGTCGGAACCCGGGTCCCAACCGGCTGAGATGACGCTCACGCGGCCGGCTTTCTTGCAGTTCTCCATCTGCTTGGTGCGGTAGTCGAGGATGCTCGTATGGATATCGAACGAGTCGACGGTATTGATGCCGAGGGCCACAATGTCGGCTGCGGCCTCAGGACAGAGACGGGTGGGGAGAGCGAGGATTGCCACATCGACATCCTTCAGCTTCTTTATGTCGTCGACAACGGCATAAGGGGTGAGTTCTAAGGGTTTATCCTTGTCGCCCTGACGGCGGACCACACCCGCAATCTCGAAGTCGGGAGCTGCCTCAAGGGCCTCAACCGAGAACTTTCCAATGTTGCCGTAACCGACTACGGCTGCTCTGATTTTCTTCATAGTTTCTTTTATTAGTTGTTCAATAATACAATTCTGAATGCAAAAGTACAGCAAAAGGTTGAGAATCCTCCGCAATTATGCTTTTTTAAGCAAGAAATATTGTTCGGTCATGCCAGTCATTCGGCTTCTGACTTCGTAAATGCGTCACCCAAAATTATAGCGCATTGCTGATACGATTGAAATTCATAAGTAACCGAGCCCACGAATAAACGATGGTCGTTCACAAGGGCGGGCAGCAGGGTTTGTTGCCGTCTAAGAAATCAAGGATTCGGTCAGACGACCGAACCTCTGCATTTTCTTCAGAAGATTCATAGCCCAGCCTAATGACCAGTGCAAGCCACTGATTATAAGATACTTGCAGCACACATCCACCGTAGGGGCGGGGCCTATCCCCGTCCTCGCAACTGCGTTATATTTGTTTTGTATCTTGTCCGCTGCTGGTAGGACGGGGATAAACCCCGCCCCTACGGCTGATGCTTGCAACACATTGGCTATCAACAGATTGACGATATAATACTCATGCAAAGACGGCCTTTTTGGCAGTCTACAATCTTCTGACATGAATGATGGTCGTTTGCAGGGGCGGTTAGGCAGGGTTAGGGGCCTCCGGTAGGTCGTCAGACCGAATCTCTGTCGCGTTAGCATGTTTTGAAGGTTTTCCTTTGTGTCAGCACCAAGATCCGACGGAGGAGGATCTGCCATTTGGGCTTTGGGGGCGGTGAGAGGCCCAGCCTCTCACAAGCGCTCAAAGCCCAAATAGCAAAGGGCGAAAGCCCTTGGCGCTGACACAAAGGTTTTTATGGTTTTGGTCTTAATTTATGATTGTCTATTCAACCGTTTTTCGTTCAAGGTGGCCACTTCCCTATACCCCTTTCTATACCCCACTCTACCCCCCTTTCTACCCTGTGAAAATTTGGATTTGGCGAAAAAATGTTGTAACTTTGCATCGAAATAAAAAACAACGTGAACTGACATAATTTTGACGGGACCTTAATTATCCTGCCGACTATTCAGAATTTCATCACACTAATGCAATAATAGCCGGAAGTCTTCGTTTTAATTATTGTATATACATCTTTAATTAGAATATCGGAAACATCATCAACACGTTATGATAGATTATATCAAGGGTGCGCTCACTGAGCTCCAGCCGGCCCAGGCCGTTGTCGAGGCATCGGGAGTAGGCTATGCTCTGAGCATCTCGCTCAACACATATACCGCCATTCAAGGCAAAGAAAACGTCAAACTTTATGTTCACGAGGCCATCGTCACGGGCGGTCGCGACGACTCGTGGACGCTCTATGGCTTTGCCACGAAACAGGAGCGCGAGCTCTACCGCATGCTCATCAGCGTCAGCGGTGTCGGTGCCAACACGGCGCGGATGATTCTCTCGTCGCTGACACCGGCCGAACTGTGCAACGTCATCGCCAACGGCGACGAGAAAATGCTCAAGAGCGTTAAGGGCATTGGCCTGCGCACGGCCCAGAGGATTATCGTCGACCTCAAGGATAAGATTATGGCAAGCGGTATTGCCGACGAACTGCACGTCTCGGCAGCCGCAGGCAGTGCGCCCACCGTCGACGCAGCCATCAAGGACGAGGCCGTCAGTGCTCTGACGATGCTCGGTTTCTCGCCGGCACCAAGTGCAAAGATTGTTGTGAAGATTATGAGTGAGCAACCGGAACTACCTGTAGAACAGGTGGTTAAACTGGCTCTCAAGCAGATAAAATAATAGAAAAGAGGTCCCTCCTGGAGTCGTGGAGAGGACCGTTTCAATAAGAGATATATTGAGAATTTCAAAATACATATTCATACTTCTCGTACTGCTGACGGCCATTGCCATGCCTTCAGCGGGACAGTCGCGTACACCCGGTAACCGCGGTAACGCACCCTCGACGGCCGCAAGGGCAGGCAAGCGCCCAGGACCGATGGTTAAGAATGGGGTGAAAGCCGACACGGTGAAGAACGAGATGCCGGAGGTGATCATCGACGAGGAGGAGATTCCCGACTCGCTGCTGCATCCGCGGTGGCCCGTACAGAGAACGACGCCGATAACCTTCGACGACCTCAGCCAGGGCTCCTACGACCTGAAGCGGCCGGAGGACTTGAAACAGACGGTGGAATACAACGATACCATTGACCGGTATATCGTAGGCTACAAGATTGGCGGCACTTACGTCAACGCACCAATAATGATGACGCCCGACGAATACCGCAAGTGGAGCGAGAAGAAGAGTTTCGCCGACTACTACCGCTCTAAGAATCAGGAGATTCTCAAAACGCAGGGAAAGGAGAAATTCGATTTCACCAATATGCATTTCTCGCTCGGTCCGGCGGAGAAAATCTTCGGTCCCGGCGGTGTGCGCATACGCACTCAGGGAACGGCGGAGCTGAAATTCGGAGCCACTCTGAAGAATATTGACAACCCGGCACTGCCGATACGCAACAGAAAGACGACGACGATGGACTTCGACGAGAAGATAAATCTCAACGTCAACGGTAAGGTCGGTGATAAGGTTAACATGAACCTTAACTATAATACCGACGCCACATTCGACTTCGACCAGCAGAATCTGAAACTGAAATACGAGGGAAAGGAGGACGAGATTATCAAACTCGTGGAGGCAGGAAACGTGTCGTTCCCATCAAACAACTCCCTTGTGAGGGGTGCCTCCAGCCTCTTCGGTCTGAGAACCGACTTCCAGTTTGGCAAGTTGAAATTGCAGACGGTGTTCTCGCAGAAGAAGAGTGCATCGAAAAGTGTAAGCTCCAAGGGTGGCGTTCAGCTCACTCCATTCGAGATTGACGTTGCCGACTACGAGGAGAACCGCCACTATTTCCTGTCGAAATACTTCCGCAGCCACTACGACCAGTATATGCGGACACTGCCGAATATCCTCAGCGGGGTGACCATCAACCGCGTAGAGATTTGGACAACAAACAAGACGGGAACAACAAGTAACACGCGAAACGTCATCGCACTTGCCGACCTCGGTGAGGGTGGCGACAACGTGGTGCCAAGCAACAACGCCAACGAGGTATATTCTGATGTGTCGGGCGGCACACGCGACATCGACCAGGTGACTGCTGCGCTCGAGGCAAAAGGATATGTCGGAGGTACCGACTTCGAGAAGGTGCAGTCGGCGCGGCTCCTCAACTCCTCAGAATATACTGTGAACCAGGCTCTCGGAACGATAAGTCTGCGGTCAGGACTTCAGACCGACCAGGTTCTCGCCGTGGCTTACGAGTACACCTACGGTGGACAGACATTTCAGGTGGGTGAGTTCTCGACCGACCACACCGGTGCCGACGACGTTCTCTTCGTCAAAGCACTGAAGAATACGAGCAACAACCCGAAGCAGAGCAACTGGGATTTGATGATGAAAAACGTTTACTATCTTGCATCATCGGTCGAGAAAGACAAGTTCCGCCTCGATGTCAAATACCAGAGCGACTCGAACGGCGTTTACCTTTCGTATATCCCTGAGCCTCAGGTGAAAAGTCAGCCAATAATAAAGCTCATCGGTGCCGACCGACTCGACAATAACAACCGCACGAACTCTAACGGCTACTTCGACTATGTAGAGGGCTACACCGTGGCCAACGGCCGCGTGTTCTTCCCTATGGCAGAGCCTTTCGGCGAGGGTCTGCGCCAGAAGCTCATAGCCAACGGCGTGTCGGAGAGCGTAGCCAATAAATATGCTTTCACCGAGCTTTACGACTCCACAAAGACCGTAGCAAAGCAGATTGCGGAGAAAGACAAATTTGAATTTGTAGGACAATTCCGTGGCACATCGGCCAACGTCATCAGTCTCGGGGCATACAATGTGCCGCAGGGCTCTGTAGTCGTCACCGCAGGAGGCGTGACCCTGAACGAAGGGTCCGACTACAGCGTCGACTACAGTGCCGGAGAGGTGACAATCCTCAACCAGAGCATCATCGACGCCGGGACTCCTGTGAACGTCTCACTCGAGAGTAATACCGACTATTCGCAGCAACGCAAGACAATGGTCGGATTGAACTGGGAATACGACTTTTCCAAGGACTTCCAGATTGGCGGTACCTTCCAGCACCTCAGCGAGCAGTCGCTGACAACGAAGGTGTCCATGGGCTCGGAGCCTCTCAACAACACCATCTGGGGACTGAACATAAACTGGAAGCAGGAAAGCCAGTGGCTGACGAACATGCTCGACAAACTGCCGTTCCTGCATCTCACTCAGCCATCGAACATCTCGTTCAATGCTGAGTTCGCACAGCTCATCGCGGGCAAGGCTCACGGCACGCAGGACAACGCCAGCTATCTCGACGACTTCGAAAACTCGAAGAATCCAATCGACGTCAGCGAGCCGACAAGTTGGGTCATATCGTCGGTGCCATCCGATTTCCCCGAGCAGAAAGACAAGACAGGACTAACGAGCGGCTTCAACCGTTCGCTGCTGGCATGGTATAATATCGACCCGCTGTTCACGCGCCGAAGCAGTTCGCTGACACCAGCCCACATCAAGAGTGACCTCGACATGCTGTCAAACCACTACATGCGTGAGGTTTATGTCAACGAACTCTATCCCAACCGCGACCAGAGCAGCTACAGCGGCGTAACGAGTACGCTGCCGATTCTCAACCTCGCTTTCTACCCCCAGGAGCGCGGTCCGTACAACTTCACTACCGACCTCGACGCCAATGGACATCTCAACCATCCGGAGAAGTCGTGGGGAGGAATGATGCGGAAACTCGATACCAACGACTTTGAGCAGGCAAACATTGAATACATCGAGTTCTGGATGCTCGACCCGTTCATATACACACGCCGCGAAGGGGTTGCCGACCAGTATGGCGGCGACTTCTATATAGACCTCGGAGAAGTAAGCGAGGATATTCTCCACGACGGCAAGAAGTTCTACGAGAGTGGTATGCCCGTCGACGGAACGCAGGCATGGACGACAACTCAGTGGGGCCGCATACCTACACAGAGCGTCGTCACATACGCTTTTGCCACAACGAAAGGCAGCCGCGAGCTGCAGGATGTGGGTTTCAACGGACTCAACGACGACGAAGAGCGGCAGTTCTACGCCAATTATGTGGAGCAGATACCGTCAATCGTCACCAACAAGGAGGCCCTCGACTCTATCCTCGCCGACCCCGCCAACGACGACTATCACTACTTCCGGGGGACCGACCTCGACCAGCGGCGTGCCAATATCCTGGAGCGATACAAGAGGATAAACATGCCACAGGGCAACTCGCCCGATGCCGGAGGCTCCGGAAACCTCGACTCGTCGTACAAGACAACGCCTGACGTGGAGGACATCAACCAGGACTACACCCTCAACGAGTACGAGCGGTACTACCAGTACCACGTGTCGATACGGCCCGAGGACCTCGTCGTAGGCCAGAACTTCATCGTCGACAAGCGCACAACGTCGCCACAGCTCCGGAACAAGAGCTCGGAGAACGTCGACTGGTACGAGTTCCGCATACCATTGTCGGAATTCGAGAAGAAGGTTGGATCCATCAGCGACTTCTCAAGTATCCGGTTCATGAGAATGTTCCTCACCGGATTCTCAAAGCCAATAGTGCTCCGTTTCGGAAACCTCGACCTTGTGCGCGGTGAGTGGCGCACCTACGAGCAGAACCTTACAAACTCGGCAAACAACTCCGGGCAGATGGTTGTCAGTGCCGTAAGCATCGAGGAACACAGCGACAAGAAGCCGGTCAACTACGTGCTTCCGCCGGGAATATCGCGTGAGCAGGACCCCACGCAGCCTCAGCTTGTCCAGGCCAACGAGCAGGCAATGCAGATGACCGTCACGAACCTCGGCAACGAGGAGTCGAAATGCGTCTACAAGAATACCACCGTCGACCTGCGGCAGTACAAGCGCATGCAGATGTTCGTTCACGCCAATGCCTTCGAGCAGAACACCACGAACCTGCAGGACAACCAGTTAGCCGTATTTGTACGTCTCGGATCCGATTATAAGAACAACTACTATGAGTATGAGATTCCGTTGAAGCTCACCGCCCCAGGCCACTACGACCGCTACAGCCTCGACGCAAGCCGGATGGTGTGGCCGGAGGACAATATGCTCGACATCCCGCTCAATATTTTCACCCAGCTGAAGAAGCAGCGCAACATAGCTGTGGCGCAGGGTGCCGGCAGCTACAACCGTGAGTTCAGCATCTACGACAGCAACCACCCGAACAACAAGGTGACCATCATGGGTAACCCTACAATCGGTGAGGTGAAGACAATGATTATCGGTGTGCGCAACCTTGCCAACGACACCAAGAGCGGTGAGGTGTGGGTCAACGAACTGCGACTGCTCGACTACAACAACAAAGGTGGCTGGGCGGCACAGGGAAACCTTAACCTGCAACTCTCTGACCTCGGAACGGTGAACGTGCAGGGACAGTACAGCAGCGAAGGATTCGGCGGACTGGAGGACGGTGTCAACAGCCGGTCGACAGATAATGTAGGCCGATACAGTGTCACCACGAATATTGAGCTCGGAAAGTTCTTCCCCGACAAGGCCAAGGTGAGTGCCCCGCTCTACTACAGTGTGCAGAAAGAGGAGAGCCGGCCGAAGTACAACCCCCTCGACACCGACATGGAACTCGACGATGCCCTCGATGCCGCAGCCAACAAGCAGGCCCGCGACTCGATAGAAAATATTGCCGTGACGAAGAAGACGACAACCAATTTCGCATTGTCGAACGTCCGCGTGGGAATCCAGACAAAGGGACACCCGATGCCCTACGACCCCGCCAACCTGTCATTCTCCTACAGCCACTCCCACAGCCACACGCAGGGCGAGACGACGGTTTACGAGAACGAGGACAACTGGCGCGGTGCACTGGACTACAGCTGGTCACCGGTGTACAAAACATGGGAGCCGTTCAAGAAGGTTATTAAGGGTCGGTCGAAGTGGTTCGACATCTTCAAGAGGTTCGGAGTCAACTACTTGCCGCAGAACGTGGCTTTCAATACCGAGATGACGCGCAACTACTATGAGTTGCAGGAACGCGACATGGAATCGACGGAGAACGCCGATCTGCCGGTGACATTCAACGAGCAATTCCTATGGAACAGGAACTTTACACTCAGATGGGACTTCACGAAGAATCTGCACATGAACTTCCAGAGTGCCACCCACGCACAGATTGAGGAACCTTATACGGTCATCAATAAGGACCTCTACCCCGATGAGTATCAGGCCTGGAAAGACTCGGTGAAGAACAGCATACGCCACTTCGGCACACCGCTCGACTACCAGCAGAACTTCAATGCCTCGTATCAGCTGCCGCTGAACCTCATCCCAATCTTCGACTGGGCCACAGCCAACGCCAACTACACCTCGGCCTACACGTGGGTGAGGGGCACCGACCTCGAGGACGGCACCTCATTGGGCAACACCATCACGACGAACCGCAATCTGAACATCAACGGAACGTTCAACCTGGAGAAGCTCTACAACCACGTACCGTTCCTGAAAAAGACGAACGACAGGTTCAACAAGAGTTTCCGGCCGACGATGCGCAACGATATTCAAAGGGCAAGATTCGGCGGAAAGAAACCTAATGACGCTGAGCAGAAGGACAGCAAGGACAAAAAGAACGACAAGAACAAGAAGGACCTGCCCAAGAACAAGAAAAGCTTTGAGCGCGAAATAACCATCAAGGCCGACACGACGATGACCATCAGCCACAACAAGAAGACCAAGCGTATCATCGTCTCGGGTAAGGACAAGGACGGTCATGCCATAAAATTCAAATGGCGTAAGGTCGACGACAACAGGATAAAGATCTTCAACAAGACCGACAGTGCCATACGGATGAAGCTCACCGTCACGCCCAAGGAGCCTCTCGAGGACAAGAAATGGTACAAGACCGCACAGGTCGTGGCCCGTGCACTGATGATGGTCCGCAACGTCAGTGTCAGCTACCGCAACCAGTACTCGATGTCGCTGCCGGGATACATGCCCACCGTCGGCAAGGCCTTCGGACAGAAACGTAACCTCGGTGCGATGGCACCGGGCCTCGGTTTCGCCTTCGGACTCACCGGCGACGACTACATCGACAAGGCGCGTGAGCGCGGATGGCTCCTAAGCAACGACTGTGTAGCCACCCCTGCCGTCACCAATAAGACGGAGGACATACAGATAAGGGCTACTCTCGAGCCGGTGAAGGACCTGAAGATAGACCTCAGCATGAGCCGCACGGAGACTAAGGCGAAGAGCATTCAGTATATGTACGAGGGAACACCTACGACACAGACGGGAATGTTCAACATGACAACGATATCAATCGGAACAGCCTTCGAGTCGATGGGCAACGCCAAAAACGGCTACAACTCAAAGACGTTCAATAAGTTTGTCAACTCGCTCGAGGGCTATCGCCAGCGCGTCGAGAACCAGTATGCCGGAGCCATCTATCCCCGGTCGATGGTCGGCAACGACGGTGTGGTATTCAATCCCGCCAACGGAACAGTCGACAAGTACAGTGGCGACGTGATGATTCCGGCTTTCATAAACGCATATACGAGCATGCCCGGCGACAAACTGGAGCTCTTCCCCACCCTGAGGCGTATCCTTCCCAACTGGACCCTGCGCTACAGCGGACTGGCAAAGCTGCCGTGGTTCCAGGATGTGTTCCAGAGTTTCAACATCAACCATGCCTACAAGAGCATCTTCGCCATCGGTTCATACCAGAGCTACTCCACATGGCAGGAGTATATGAACGGTCTCGGATTCATCCAGGACGTGTCGACGGGAGCACCAATACCAAGTTCTATGTACAACATCAGTCAGGTGAGCATCAACGAGGCATTCTCGCCGCTGCTCGGTGTCGACATGACATTCAAGAACAACCTCACGGCGAAACTGGAATACCGGCAGACAAGAGTCATCAACCTCAGCATGACGAGTGTGCAAATCAATGAGGCCATAAGCAAGGACTGGGTTGTCGGCATGGGATACAAGATTAACAACTTCAACCTCTTCGGTCCCACCAGCCACCGGCACGTGAAGTCGAACAACAAGAACCAGCAGCAGAACAACAGCAACAACCGCAACAACCGCAACGGACTGAACCGCGACCTCAACCTGAGGCTCGACCTCAGCTACCGCAAGCAGGCTGCCATCACGCGCGACATTGCCACGATGACGAGTGCCGCATCGAGTGGAAACTCAGCCTTCAAGCTCTCGTTCACCGCCGACTACACACTCAGCCGACTCATCACGATGAGCCTGTTCTACGACTTGCAGACCAATACGCCGCTGCTCTCGGCCAACAGTTACCCGACAACGACGCACGACTTCGGATTCAACTTCAAGCTTAGTCTGACAAGATAAGATACATAATAACCACAACTGACAGCACCGTCAGGACATAACAAGCCTCCGTTGGCACACGCTAACGGAGGCTTTTTTGTGTTCCCGCGATACCTACTGAACAACAACGGCCGCCAAAGCACGTTACTACTCATACCGGGAATTTGGAGCAATGCAACGGCAAAAGCAATGAACAAGACAACTGTCAGAATGTAAAAGTATTTCAGATTGATTACATTCTGACAGCTACCACGTTACTATCTGATTATCAACGATTTGCAATTCATGCCATTTCGTATTGCGAAACAGGCCGTTTGGGATTGCCAAACGGGCCGTTTCGGGCGATGAAACAGGCCGTTTCGCAAGCTAAAACGACAGGTATGGAAATGCTGTAAAGATATTTCGCACTTTCAAGACCGTTGAATGAGCAAATGGGGACCCTCCATCTGCACATACCAATGGGTGCCCGTAAGGTTATGACTCCTTATTCTTCCCCACCAGACCACGGAGGAAGAAATAGATTCTCTCTTGAAGACGGAACAACGGCCACGAAAAACGCAGGGGCCAGAAGCCAAACCGGTGGCAGGCACTGCGGCCGTCGAGCATCGCGACATCTATCGACTGCCATGCGCGTCGGATGGTAAGGAGTCCGTGGCGGGCATCGTCTTTCGGGAGTTCACGGTGGTGGAGATAGTAGAACATGCACAGTCCGATGACATTCCGCCAACGGCAATTCTCATAGACGGCAATGACATCGCGGTCGGCCCCAATCCTTTCGAGTTCGCGCTTCATGATGATATTGGCCTCGAGATAGTCGAACCGGCGGACGCTTATACGGTGTGTCACCGACGAGGCGTGCTGACGATAGAAGTAGACACCGGTGGCGAGGCGTACCTCTGCCGACGAGAGATAATGAAGGCGCGTCACATTGTCGTCGCCATAGGCACGGAGGGTCTCGTCGTAGGGATAGCGCTGATGGATGGAACGGCGCACGGCATAGACGCCGTGGATGCTCCACGTCAGGCTCTTTAGAAAGGCTTCCTTACCGCTCATAACCGAGAAGTCGCTCATGGGATAGGGCTCGTCGTGGTCGGGATAGTGGTTCACGCAGTGGAAGAGGACGCACCCCGTTAGCGGATGGGCATCGAACACGTCGACAACACTTTCCAATGCATCGTCCGACAGCCAGTCGTCGCTGTCGAGAAAGGCTACCACATCACCCTCGGCACGCTTTAGTCCGACGTTGCGGGCGTGGGCCTGACCACTATTTTTTGTAAGGTGGGTGACATGGATGCGGCTGTCCTTAGCGGCATAATCGTCGAGGATGGCCGCCGATCCGTCGGTTGAGCCATCGTCGACGCATTCGGCCTGCCAGCCGGCCATGGTCTGCGACAGCAATGAGTCGAGGCAACGGCGGAGATAATTCTCCGTATTATAGACTGCTACGAGAACGGTAACCCTGGTCATTTGCGTCGGAAGAGTTTTTTCTCCAAGGCTCGCCACAGATTCGACTTGGAGTGAAGGATTATGATGCTTGCCGCGCTGCTGACAACGAAGAGTACGACACCCACACCCCAATAGACGAAGCCCCGGTTGCGAAGTTGGGTGGCGAGGAGAGCCAGGAAACCTATTGGCAGTTGGACAAGAGCATAGCGGACCACGCTGCGGGAGAGGACAAACTTATACTTCCACTTGGCATAGCCGACGACGAGGACGAAATCGAAGAAGGCCGCAGCAAGGATTCCGAAACCGGCACCCACAAGTCCACCCTCATGAAAGAAGGCCACGACGAGAAGAACGATGGCCACATCGTCGACAACCTCAAGAAGCATATACGACTTGGAGTCGCCCTTGGCGAGCGGGATATACTCGATGGGCAGTTTCAGCACACGGAAATACATTGCGAAGACGACCACCTGCATCATACCGATGGCCGGAAGAAAGCGTCCGCTGTAGAGAAGGGGCAGCAGAACGGGCAACCCCACCATGAAAGCCACGAGCAACGGGGCAGCCAAGAGGACCATAACCTCAATCTGGCGGTTCACGGTGGTGGTGAACGTCACACCGAAATGGCTCACTCCGGAGAGACGGGGGAAGTAGTCGGTCTCCATAGCCGAAAAGACCATGCCCACGTATGTCATCGTCATCATGAATGCGGCATTGTACAGGCCGACGGTCTCGATGCCCGCAACATTATTGATATAACTGCGGATGACGAAGTCGGCACCCGACCCGAAGAGTCCTGCCACGACGAAGGCTGTTCCGAGTTTTATCATGCTGATGCCGTCGGCGAAGAGCCCGCGGCCGAATTTCAGACGGAGGGGATAAAGCTTATATGAGCATGCTATCGTCAGGAGGGTCTGCGCCAAGGCCATGAGGACGAGCGACGGGACGATGCCCTTGGAGCCGAAGAAGTAGTAGATGGGCACCGAGATGAACAGGGCCGCAAGCATATTGTAGACGCTGATGGCGGCAAGATGACGGAGCTGGCGCACACCTTTGAGTATTGCCAACTCGCCACCGGTGATGGCTGTCAGTCCGACGACAGGCGCAAGACAGATGAAATGGAAGGTGTGGCCGTTCCACGAGAAAGTGAGACGACTCAGAAGCGGACTGAGGGCCACGCAGAGGATAGTGCCGAGAAGAGCGGTGACGAAACTCCAGTAGCGCACAATGTCGACGGCATGCGACACACGCTCTTCATCGCCGGAATCGAAATCCTCCGAAATGCGCTTCACGGCACTCATGGACAGACCGAAATTGGTCGAGTCGCTGACAAGCTTTATGGTGGAATTGAACAGCGAGACAAGGCCCATGCCCTGAGGACCGAGGAGGACGGCAACAAGCTTGTTGCGGATAATGCCTACAAGTATGCCGAGGCCCTGCACACCGCCGAAAAGACCGGTGTACTTAAGGATATGGGAATAGCTGTCGGTGCGTTCTTCTTTTGACATAGTTAAAATTATAAACGCACATTAAACTTTTTTATTTTACATTTTAATATCTATTTTTTGGTTGTCGGACTAAAAAACACTATCTTTGTGCAATGAATACAATAAAATCACCAAATCCGGACAACATACACTGGTCGGAGAATATTATCATCGCCGATGCCGACTACATCGACTACGTAGCGTTCAACCTCATCGTGAACTTCGAGCGGATGCTCGGCCGAAGAATACCACCGGCCGACCTCAGCCGATGGGCTATGGACGTAGCTCTCGACGGCGGACTGCGCGAGGGGAAGCACGAAACGCAGGTAGTCCTCATCCACGAAAAGGGGAAGACGGCACTGGAGAATTTCTGTCCGGCAACGTACGCCACTGATCTCAACGGCAAAGCGTTCAACGACGGGAAGCTCGGCGAGTTCATCATCAACACCATCGATGCCGGCGACAGCAACGCCGACAAGGAGAGTATCATCACCGACATCATGACGATGCTGCTCAACCACAAGGAGGTGAAGAGGATAATGGTCGTGCCCGATGCCGAACATACCGACATTTGGCACACACTCGCCGCGGCTCTCAACAGGATGGACGACGACGAAAAGCACATTACGCTCTTCGCCATGCAGCCGATGGAAGGCGGAAACTTCAGACAGCAGATTCTCGGATACTCGCTGATGAACGCCATGGGTATAACACAACAGGAAATAGACAGTAAAATTAAATAAAAAAGAAAATGGGAAGAATACTTATGATTGGTGCCGGTGGTGTGGCCACCGTTGCCGCTTTCAAAATAGTTCAGAACCAGGATGTCTTCACCGACTTCATGATTGCAAGCCACCACAAGGCTAAATGCGACAAGCTCGTCGACGCTATCCACGCCAAGGGATACAAGATGGACATCAAGACGGCTGAGGTCGACGCCGACGACGTGGAACAGCTGAAGAAGCTCTTCAACGAGTTCAAACCCGACCTCGTGCTCAACCTTGCCCTACCCTATCAGGACCTGACGATAATGGACGCTTGTCTCGCCTGCGGATGCAACTATGAGGACACGGCAAACTATGAGCCTAAGGACGAGGCCCACTTCGAATATTCATGGCAGTGGGCATATAAGGACAAGTTTGAGAAAGCAGGTCTGACAGCAATCCTCGGATGCGGATTCGACCCGGGAGTGTCGCAGGCTTACACGGCCTATGCTGCCAAACACGAGTTCGACGAGATTCACGACCTCGACATCGTCGACTGCAACGCCGGAAACCATCATCACGCCTTCGCCACAAACTTCAATCCGGAGATAAATATCAGGGAGATAACGCAGAAGGGACTGTACTATGAGAATGGGAAATGGATTGAGACCGCACCGCTCGAGATTCACAAGAGTCTGACATACCCGAACATCGGACCGCGCGAGAGCTACCTCATGCACCACGAGGAGCTGGAGTCGCTCGTAAAGAACTACCCTACCATCAAGCGGGCACGGTTCTGGATGACTTTCGGACAGCAGTATCTGACTTATCTCGACTGCATACAGAATCTCGGAATGAGCCGCATCGACCCCGTCACCTACGAGGCTCCGCTCCACGACGACCCGACAAAGACGGTGAAGGTGGACATCGTTCCGCTTCAGTTCCTGAAAGCCGTACTGCCAAACCCGCAGGACCTCGGTGCAAACTACGACGGCGAGACATCGATAGGATGCCGCATAAGAGGCATCAAGGACGGCAAAGAGCACACATACTACATCTTCAACAACTGCCGCCATCAGGATGCATACGAGGAGACGGGCATGCAGGGAGTGAGCTACACCACCGGTGTTCCGGCAATGGCAGGAGCAATGATGTTCTTCAAGGGTCTGTGGCGCAAGCCGGGAGTATGGAATGTTGAGGACTTCGACCCGGATCCATTCCTCGACGTGCTCAACAAGCAGGGACTGCCATGGCACGAGCTGCGCGACATCGACCTGGAGCTCTAAACACGTCGGGGAGCTCCTTTGCGAGATCCTCGTCGAGCACAACGTCGCACTGCGGCGTTCCCCTCCCACCCCTTCGATAAACAACCACAACCAACACGCCTCTTCATTGAGGCCAAAAACAAGCAACAATGGCAAAGAAAGAAGAAACTGAAGAAATGAAAAAGCAGCAGGAGGGAAAGTTGAAAGCCCTCGAGGCTGCCATGTCAAAGATAGAAAAGGACTTCGGAAAAGGAAGCATCATGCGCATGGGCGATGAGCAGGTAGAGGATGTTGATGTCATCCCGACAGGCAGCATCGGCCTCGACGCCGCCCTCGGCGTGGGAGGATACCCACGTGGAAGGATAATAGAGATTTACGGACCGGAAAGTTCGGGTAAGACGACCCTTGCCATCCACGCCATCGCCGAGGCGCAGAAGATGGGCGGAATAGCTGCATTCATCGATGCTGAGCATGCCTTCGACCGCTTCTACGCCCAGAAGCTCGGTGTTGATGTCGATAATCTGTGGATATCGCAGCCCGACAACGGTGAGCAGGCCCTGGAGATTGCCGACCAGCTTATCCGCTCCAGTGCCATCGACATTCTCGTCGTCGACTCGGTAGCCGCACTCACACCAAAGAAGGAAATAGAAGGCGAGATGGGCGACTCGGCTGTGGGATTGCAGGCCCGGCTGATGTCGCAGGCTCTCAGAAAGCTCACATCGACAATATCGAAGACGAACACGTGCTGCATATTCATCAACCAGCTGCGTGAGAAAATCGGCATTATGTTCGGTAATCCGGAGACAACAACCGGTGGTAACGCACTGAAATTCTACTCTTCCGTGCGCCTCGACATACGTAAAACAACGCAGATAAAGAACGGCGACCAGGTGCTCGGCAACAACGTAAGGGTGAAAGTCGTGAAAAACAAGGTCGCTCCTCCTTTCCGCAAGGCCGAATTCGAGATTACGTTCGGCGAGGGAATCAACAGGATTGGTGAGATTATCGACCTCGGAGTGGAATACAATATCATCCAGAAGAGTGGCAGCTGGTTCTCCTATAACGGCACCAAACTGGCTCAAGGACGTGAGGCCACAAAGACAATGCTCAAGGATAATCCTGAGCTCGCCGACGAACTCGAGGGACTCATCAAGCAGGCCATAGCCGACCAGAAGGAGTAAGGGCGCTATGCCCCCGCCCTACAAAGGATTTCATTCCATAATATCGTCCTTCCGGGCGGACGGGCTGGATGCGCTGACGTCTTTTGTTTAGTTCGCGGAGTTACAACTCCGCGCCCACCATAATATAAAAGGGAGAGACATGACTGCATGCCTCTCCTTTTTTTATTTCACGTTCGTGAGTTTATTTCACAACGAATTTCTTTCCATTGCGGATGTACACGCCGGGAACATGTGCGTTTCTAACACGGCGTCCCTGCAGGTCGTATGTCTGTCCGTTATCGGCTTTTTCGGTATTCACAACGGTTATTCCGTCAGCTATATCGGCTGTCTGGGAATCCGACAGCACCGATTCGCCCTTGTCATAGACCGCGCTCACATTATATATATGCTTGCCGGTGCCTGCTGAAGCGTCAGTGAAGTTGACTGATGTCGACGGGAGAGCAGCAATATTCTCGCCGTCACGGTAGACATTATATCCCGTAAGCACCACATTCTGAGCACCAGTGGAATCAGGAACGAATGTAAAATCGTCGAAAACCAGTGCAAAAGCATCCTCGGATGTCACACGTACAGCAAAGTAACGGGTTCCGGCAGGAAGGTCGTAGCTACACTCTTTCCATGCATTGTCTTTCTTTATCTGAACCGATGCCAACGACTGGAAGTCAGAAATATCAACAGACGATGTTGAGGTCAGGACCTCAAAATCCTCCTCGTAGCTCTTCGAGTAAGCACGAGCGTAGAATTTCAATGTCTGGGCCTCGCCTGAGAGAGTCGGAGAAATGAGCCAGTGGTCGGAGCGTAATCCTACAGCACTGAATGACACCAGCTCCTTATTGCCCGTGTGTGCCTTCCAAGAGTCGCTGGCTCCGGCGGCAGTAGGATTGAACACGGTGAACGCCTGAGGAGCTCCGTTGTTCGGGAAGTCGCAGCTGCTAACTCCATACACACCCACCTTGGAACCGTCGAAGAGTGTCCAGTCGCCCCAATCGCTGATGGTAAAGTCGGGAGCCGACTCAAAGCTGTCGGTAACTGCGGTGCTCGTAGCACGTGGAGCATCAGGCTGTTGCCAGCTGAGCTGGATGCCGTCAGTAGCCGCCACTGCGACGAAATTGTTAGGACGGGGCAGACTTGGCAGGGCTACAGCCATGCGGATAGTATCCGAAGAGTTGTTTGTCAGGTTCTAATCACCGTCAAAATCAACCTCTGCATAATAATCTACGCTGTCGCTATTCAGCACCACCGGTGCCGTTACCGGAATCTCTATCTCCACCGATGAGCCTCCGGCAAGATCACGGCCTTCTGCCTGACCGATTGTACGGCCATTAGCTTTGACCGCAACAGTATAACTTGAGCCTGCTACAGCATCTGCACCGACGTTCTCGACCTTGACAACCGATTTGCGGCTCTCGTCGGTACGCAGACGGCCGGGATGGCTGACATCGGTGACGGCAAGGTCCTTGCCCACCTGATTATAGATGTCGACATCGTCCAAATAGATGCATGTCGTACCCGTGTGGGACTTTATGAGGAATCCTACCTGGATGAAATCGCTGCCGGCATAATCGGCAAGCGAAACCTCGGCGTGCTGCCAGCTGCGGAGATTATCCTCGCTGTTTACGTCGACTTGGGTCAAGGTAGTGAACTCGCCGCCATTTTTCGAGACCTGAACCTCGAGTGTATCAGCCTGCTCTTCATTGCTGTTCATATACTCATACCAGAATGACAGGACGGGATTAGAAGCCCCTTTCAGACTGATAAGGCCGGAAAAACCAAGGCTGCTCTCATCATTCGCGGCAGCAGTGAAGTTGAAAACGCCGCCATCGGAATCGTGGGTGTACTTGTTGCTGACTGCCATCTCGCCCCAACGGCCATGGCCGGTGTGGCTTTCGCCCCAGAAGTGATGAATCGTTCCATCGCTGAAAGTTTCGCTATAAGGCAGTTCATCAGGAGTGCCAACGACCTTAAAAGGTGAATAAGCCACAGCACTGGTCATGCTGTCGCAAGTAGCCGTGATGGCATAGCGCAGCAAGGCCTGTCCGAACTTGACGCTCGACGCGGGCATATCGCGCAGGGTGACTTGCTCGTGGAATGTCGTTCCCTGATACCCGCTAACAAGGTAATCGGTACTTCCGACACGGCGAACGGCATAGGTGAGCGGCGAAGAAATGGCAGTGCCGTCCTCAAACTGCGTAGGTGCTTTCCACTTCAACGTTGTAAGACCACCGCTATAATCATACTTCAAGGTAACTCCACTGACAGCCTTGGGCGAACTTTTGGTCTCTTCGGCACTACCCGTAAGGTTAATATCGTCTATGCCCAGACCACTTGAATATGTCTGTCTTGGGGTAAGATAATGGAAACCAAGGTAGTAATCGCCGTCCTCAGCTACCGTGAAAGAGGCCGAATAGTTCTTGGCGGAGTAGGAATTGTCGGCATTGCCGTCGCCAATGAGGGTCTGTGAGAACGATGTTGTATCGGTTGCAGAGGTACCCAACTTCACGAGAAAATGCTCGGTAGTACCGTCTTGGACTGTCTTTGCCGAGAATTTCAGTTCATACTTCACGCCCTTGACGAAGTGAAACTTAGGAGATACAACCAGTCATCGGCCGAAGCTGACGAGTTACGGTTGCACGCGGCCTGATAGTTCCAGTCGTCGTAGGCCCATGTAGTACCATCGCCGTTGCCATCAATGACGGTAAAGGTTTTGAAAGCCTGCTCATTGTCGAACGCCTGAGAGTACGGCAACGAGACCTGAGCCATAACCGCCTGCGGAAGAAGCAGCAAGGCCAAAAGATTCAATAAATAGGTAAAATTCCTCATATAAATATTTCTAAAATGGGATTAAACTAAAACTGCTGAATTAATAATAAGTATGAGAAGAAAAAGATAGCCCTTGAAATACAATCAGTTATATAGTCAAGCCCATAAATAAGGGCAAACATGACTGAGATTTATATGACTATGCTGAAACAGAGAACTTAAATCTGAGAGAATAACTACAAAGTAAACAAATAATAGAATCTCAAGAGAGGGGAAAAAGTATGGCTTAATAACCAAGCTGAGAGTTCAGAGAAAATAAAAGGCCCCCATGCCAAAGCACAGGAGCCTTTATATTAGAAAGATAATTATTCAGCCTTAGGAGCTTCCTCAGCTGGCTTCTCAGCGTCAGCAGTCTCAGCAGCCGGTGCCTCAGTAGCAGGAGCAGCAGCTGTTTCAGCAGCAGCCTTCTTACCACCACGGCGGCTACGACGAGTCTTCTTCTCTGCCTTCGGTGCCTTAGCCATGTTCTCATCGAAGTCAACGAGCTCGATGAAAGCTATAGGAGCAGCATCGCCCTGACGAACGCCAAGCTTGATGATGCGGGTGTAACCACCGGGACGGTCACCGACCTTGGTGATAACAGCACCAAAGAGTTCCTTAACGGCCTCTTTGTTCTGCAGATACCGGAAGACAACACGACGAGAATTGGTCGTATCGTTCTTAGCCTTTGTAATCAGCGGCTCGACATACTTCTTAAGTGCCTTAGCCTTTGCGAGGGTCGTAGTGATTCTTTTGTGCTCGATCAGCGAACTTGCCAAGTTTGAAAGCAAGGCAGCACGATGATCAGCAGTACGGCCCAGATGGTTGAATTTCTTGTTGTGTCTCATTTGTTTTGTTTACAGTTAGGAAGAGAATCACTTCTCGTCCAGTTTATACTTTGAAATGTCGGTTCCAAACGACAGATTCAGACTCTCGAGCAAATCATCAAGCTCAGAAAGCGATTTCTTACCGAAGTTACGGAACTTCAGGAGGTCAGTCTTATTATACTGTACCAGATCACCAAGTGTCTCGACATCAGCAGCTTTCAGACAGTTAAGCGCACGAACACTCAGGTTGAGGTCGGTAAGCTTTGTCTTAAGAAGCTGACGCATGTGAAGAACCTCCTCATCAAACTCCTGGTTAGTATCCTGATCAGGATTCTCGAGGGTAATCTTCTCATCAGAGAACAGCATGAAGTGATAGATAAGTATCTTAGCAGCCTCTTTCAGTGCGTCCTTCGGGTGGATGGAACCATCTGTTGTAACTTCTATAACGAGTTTGTCGTAGTCGGTCTTCTGTTCGACACGATACGGCTCAACAGCGTAACGAACGTTACGGATTGGGGTATAGATAGAATCGATTGGAAGTACGTTGACATCGGTGCAGAACTGGCGATTCTCATCAGCAGGGACATATCCACGACCCTTATTGATAGTAAGGTCAATCTGCATCGTTGCCTTCGAATCTAAATGACAAATCACCAAATCAGGGTTTAACACTTCAAATCCAGTCAAATACTTGTTAAGATCACCTGCTTTGAACTCAGTAGTGTTCTCTACGGTGATACTAACTTTCTCATTCTCGAATTCTTCTACTACTTGCTTGAACCGCACTTGTTTGAGATTCAAGATGATGTTGGTAACATCTTCCTTAACACCGGGAACTGAAGAGAACTCGTGCTCCACACCAGCTATACGGATGGTGTTGATTGCGAAACCCTCAAGCGATGAAAGAAGGATGCGACGGAGGGCATTACCAATGGTAACACCGAAGCCAGGCTCGAGAGGACGGAATTCAAACTTTCCGTAGTGGTCGTTAGCCTCCACCATCACAACTTTATCAGGTTTTTGAAATGCTAATATCGCCATTAATTTAATGATTTTTATTGTTTTGAGTACAACTCAACGATTAACTGCTCCTTAATGTTCTCAGGGATGTCGGCACGGTCTGGCTTGTGCAGGAACTTACCGCTCTTGCTGTTCTCATCCCATTCCAGCCATGGGTACTTGCTGTGGTTGAAACCAGCCAAAGCAGCCTCGATAACCTCGAGAGACTTAGCCTTCTCGCGAACACCTACTACATCACCAGGCTTTACCTGATAAGAAGGAATGTTCACTACGTTGCCATTGACAACGATGTGCTTGTGACCAACGAGCTGACGTGCAGCAGCACGAGTGGGAGCGATACCGAGACGATAAACAACGTTATCGAGACGGCTCTCCAAGTTCTGGAGAAGAACCTCACCGGTGATACCGTCGGCCTTAGCGGCTGCATCGAACATGTTGCGGAACTGACGCTCCAGCACACCATAAGTGTACTTTGCCTTCTGCTTCTCTGCGAGCTGAGCACCATACTCCGACTGCTTGCGGCGACGGTTGTTGCCCTGCTGCCCTGGAGGGAAATTACGCTTAGAGAGAACCTTATCAGGGCCGAAGATTGGCTCGCCGAAACGGCGGGAAATTCTTGATTTTGGACCTATGTATCTTGCCATAATCTAATGTAATCCTTTAAATTGTTATAAGATGAAATTAAACGCGACGACGCTTCGGTGGACGGCAACCGTTGTGCGGCAGCGGTGTAACGTCAACGATTTCAGTAACCTGAATGCCGGCAGCGTTGACGGCACGGATAGCGCTCTCACGACCATTACCCGGACCCTTAACATAAGCCTTTACCTTACGCAGACCCAGCTCGAAAGCTGTCTTAGCGCAATCCTCAGCTGCCATCTGGGCAGCGTACGGAGTGTTCTTCTTAGATCCGCGGAATCCCATCTTACCAGCTGACGACCAAGAGATAACCTGCCCCTCGCTGTTAGCCAAAGATACAATAATATTATTGAAAGAGCTGTGGACGTGCAGCTGACCTACAGCGTCAACTCTTACATTACGTTTCTTATTAGATGCTGTTGTTTTCTTTGCCATAATTAATTTCCTCCGAGATTACTTAGTAGCCTTCTTCTTGTTAGCAACAGTCTTCTTCTTTCCCTTACGGGTACGAGCATTGTTCTTAGTACTCTGACCGCGAACAGGAAGACCATTACGATGACGGATTCCACGGTAGCAACCGATATCCATGAGACGCTTGATGTTCATCTGTACCTCTGAACGGAGGTCACCTTCTACTTTGTACTCAGCGCCGATAATTTCACGGATCTTGGCTGCCTGGTCATCTGACCACTCGCTGACCTTCAAGTCGCGGCTCACGCCGGCCTTGTCCAATATCTTTGCTGAACTACTTCGACCTATACCATAGATATAAGTCAATGCGATCTCGCCACGCTTATTCTGGGGCAAGTCTACTCCAACAATTCTTATTGCCATTGTTTGAATTTGTAAAAATTATAATACACTTAAACGTTTAAATTCGCTAAAAAGCATGCAAAGTTAAGCATAATTTTTGAACTACGCTAAACTTTTGCATATTTTTTATCGGATTAATCATTGTTAACCCTGACGCATCTTATACTTAGGGTTCTTCTTGTTGATAACGAACAGACGGCCCTTGCGACGAACGATCTTGCAATCCGGTGTACGTTTCTTTAATGATGCTCTTGTCTTCATTGTGAAACCAATATTATTATTTGTATCTGAAAACTATTCTGCCTTTAGTCAAGTCATAGGGACTCATCTCGACCTTCACCTTATCACCGGGGAGAATCTTGATGTAGTGCATTCTCATCTTTCCAGAGATATGGGCCGTAATATCGACTCCATTCTCAAGCTCTACTCTGAACATTGCGTTAGAGAGAGCCTCCATTATTGTTCCATCCTGCTCAATAGCAGCTTGCTTTGCCATAATTGCTTTATCTTCTATTAATTTAATGATGTTTCTTCGAATTCTTCTATTTCGTCAAACGATGATAAGATATCTGCCTTGCCGTCACGAATGGCAATCGTATGCTCAAAATGCGCAGCAGGCTTCATATCACGCGTAATTATCTGCCAGTGGTCATGGAGCATCCAAACTTTTGGATCGCCAAGAGTTACCATCGGTTCGATGGCTATGCACATGCCGGATTTCAACATCAGACCTTCACCGTGTTTACCATAGTTGAACACTGGTGGGTCCTCGTGCATCTCCCGGCCAATGCCATGGCCTGCCAGTTCCCTGACAATGCCATATCCTTTGGCCTCACAATAAGTTTGTACCGCCTCACCAATATCCCCTAAGTGGTGCCCAGCCTGTGCTACGTTAATAGCCCGATAAAGAGCTTCCTTTGTGGTACGAAGAAGGGCCCGAACTTCAGGCTTAACCTCGCCAACACAGAAAGTGTAGCAAGAGTCACCGTTAAAGCCGTCAAGGACAGCGCCACAATCGACAGAGATAATGTCACCATCCTTTAAAACGCACTTTGGGTTTGGAATACCATGGACGACCATCGCATTGACTGAGGTACAAATGCTCCCGGGGAACGGACCACCGATAGGATTAGGACAACCCTTAAATGACGGCACGCCACCATGATCACGAATGAACTCCTCAGCAATTTTGTCAAGGTCCAAGGTAGAGACACCTGGCTTTATATGACGGCCAACCTCGGCGAGGGTTTTACCCACGAGGAGATTGGCCTTACGCATCAATTCAATCTCATCCTCTGTCTTCAGAAATACATGCATTTCATTGAAGAAGATTAGTATGCTGCCACTTCGCCACCGCCACGGGTGTGACCAGAATTCAGAAGTCCGTCATAGTGGCGCATCATCAAGTGCGACTCAATCTGCTGGAGTGTATCGATAACTACACCAACGAGAATGAGCAGTGAAGTACCACCGAAGAACTGACTGAAAGCATCCTGAACATTCAGGAGACCGGCCAATGCAGGCATAATTGCGATGAAAGCGATGAACAGAGAGCCCGGGAAGGTGATACGCGACATAACGGTGTCGATATAATCGGCAGTATCCTTACCCGGCTTAACACCAGGAATGAATCCGTTGTTACGCTTCATATCCTCAGCCATCTGTGTAGGATTGATAGTAATGGCAGTGTAGAAATACGTGAACGCAATCACAAGGACGACGTAAACGAAATTGTACAACAGGCTCTTAGTATTCATAAGACTCTGAAGTACAGGGCTCGCGTTATCAGTTGAATACTGGACGATAGCCAACGGGATGAACATCAGGGCCTGAGCGAAGATGATAGGCATCACATTAGCTGCGAAGAGTTTCAAAGGAATATACTGACGAGCACCACCGTACTGCTTATTACCTACAATACGCTTTGCATACTGAACGGGGACTTTGCGGGTACCCTGCACAAGAAGTATAGATGCACATACAACAGCATAAAGTATGACAATCTCGACAATGAACATGACCAGTCCACCACCGGTGATGGCAGTGAAACGGCTGGAGACCTCCTGAATGAAAGCCTGAGGCAGTCGCGCGATAATACCGATCATAATGATGAGAGAGATACCATTGCCAACACCCTTGTCAGTGATACGCTCACCGAGCCACAGAATAAACATTGAGCCTGCGGCAAGGATAATAGTAGCAGGAATCATGAATACCGTCCAGCTGATACCTGAAGCCAGGGCCTGTGAGGCCTGCATCTTCAGGTTGATGAGATAAGACGGAGCCTGGAACAGAAGTATTGCTACTGTGAGAATACGAGTGTACCAGTTTATCTTCTTCCTGCCGCTCTCGCCCTCGCGCTGCATCTTCTGGAAATAAGGCACAGCGACGGCGAGGAGCTGCATGACGATGGATGCTGAGATGTATGGCATTATTCCAAGCGCAAAGATAGACGCGTGGGAGAATGCACCACCGGAGAACATATCCAACAGTGACATAAGTCCGCCTGCGGTCTGTGACTGCAATTTGTCCAACATGCTCGGTTCGATACCCGGAAGTACGACGAACGAGCCGAAACGATAAATAGCCGTAAACAGAATGGTGATGAGAATCCGCTGACGCAGATCCTCAATCTTCCATATGTTCTTCAGTGTCTCAATAAACTTTTCCATTAACTTAGATTATAGTTGTGTTACCACCAACTGCCTCGATAGCCTCTTTGGCAGTCTTTGAGAAGGCATTAGCCTCTACTTCAAGTTTAGCCTTGAGTTCACCATTACCAAGAATCTTGACAAGCTTAGTGCCCTTCACGACACCGTTAGCCTTGAGCTCAGCGAGTCCGATCTTTGTAAGGTTCTTCTCTTCAGCAAGCTTTTGAAGAGTAGAGAGGTTCACAGGATAATACTCCTTATGGTTGATATTCTTGAATCCAGCCTTAGGAACACGACGCTGCAGTGGCATCTGACCACCCTCGAAACCAATCTTCTTCTTGTAACCAGAACGAGACTTAGCACCCTTGTGACCACGAGTAGAGGTTCCGCCGAGTCCAGAGCCTGGACCACGGCCGATACGACGACGTGAATGGGTAGAGCCCTCAGCTGGTTTCAAATTATTTAATTTCATAATTGTTCGTTGCTTAAAAGATTAATTACTTTACTTCTTCGACGAGGTGAAACACCTTGCGAACCATTCCGCGGTTACTTGGAGTGTCCTCAATCTCGACAACCTGACCAATCTTGCGGAGGCCGAGGGCGAGAAGAGTTGCTTTCTGGTCCTTAGGAGCGTTGATACGGCTCTTGACCTGCTTTACTTTAAATGTTGCCATTCTTTGTTTCTCCTTTATTACCCGTTAAATACTTTGTCCATGCTGATACCACGCTCACCGGCAACGCTGTAAGCGTCGCGCATCTGGCTCAGTGCTGCGATAGTAGCCTTTACCAGGTTGTGAGGGTTAGAAGAGCCCTTTGACTTTGCAATCACGTCTTTAATACCAACGCTCTCAAGAACGGCACGCATAGCACCACCGGCCTTCAGACCAGTACCGGCAGCAGCCGGCTTGATAAGAACGACAGCACCGCCGAAGCGTACTTCCATCTCGTGAGGAACAGTACCGTTGAGTACCGGCACCTTAACAAGATTCTTCTTTGCTGAGTCAGTAGCTTTCTGGATAGCGGCAGTAACCTCACCAGCCTTGCCGAGGCCGTAGCCGATAACACCCTTGCCGTCACCAACAACGACGATGGCTGCGAATGTGAAAGTACGGCCACCCTTTGTAACCTTTGTTACGCGGTTGATAGCTACCAGACGGTCTTTCAGTTCAACGTCACTATTTACTTTTACTTTATTCATTGCCATAATCGTTTAGAAATTAAGACCTCCCTCACGTGCAGCGTCAGCAAGAGCCTGTACACGTCCGTGATAAAGGTATCCGTTACGGTCGAAAACAACCTTCTCTACACCGGCAGCCTTGGCCTTCTCAGCAACGAGAGCGCCGACCTTCTTAGCCTGCTCTATCTTCGGCATCTTCTCGAGACCGACAGAAGAAGCAGAAGCAAGTGTTGTGCCTGTCAAGTCGTTGATGACCTGTGCATAAATCTGCTTGTTACTGCGGAAAACGCTCAGACGAGGGCGCTCAGCAGTACCGTTCACATTCTTACGAATGCGGAACTTTATCTTAAGTCTTCTTTGTTCTTTCTTTGTAGACATAATCGTAATTAATTATTAAAGTTACTTAGCTGCAGCTGTCTTACCAGACTTTCTGCGGATAACCTCGCCCTGGAACAGGATACCCTTACCCTTATAAGGCTCAGGCATACGGAAAGAACGAATCTTTGCACAGATCTGACCGAGCAATTGCTTGTCAGCCGACTCGAGAGTGATGATAGGGTTCTGGTTACGCTCACTCTTTGTCTCAACCTTAACCTCAGCAGGGAGCTGGATGTAGATTGGGTGTGTGTAACCGAGCGAAAGCTCAACGATGTTACCCTGGTTGCTTACACGGTAACCGACACCGACGAGCTCCATAGTCTTCTTGTAGCCTTCGCTGACACCAACAACCATATTGTTGACGAGAGCGCGGTACAGACCGTGGAAAGCCTGCTTCTGCTTAACATCTACGAGGCTCTTCTCATCGATAGCGAATGTAACCTGATTATCCTCAACCTTGACGATGATTGAAGGGTCGACTTTCTGCGAGAGTTCGCCCTTGGGGCCTTTAACTGTAACAACATTGTCCTTGAGGCTAACTGTAACGCCTGCAGGGATACTAATTGGCAATTTTCCTATTCTTGACATACAAAATCCTCCAATTAATAAACGTAGCAAAGAACCTCACCGCCGACTTTCTCAGCAGCAGCCTCTTTGTTTGTCATTACACCTTTGGATGTAGATATAATAGCAATACCTAATCCGTTAATAACTCTCGGCATGTCTTTGTAGCCAGTGTACTGGCGAAGACCTGGGGTAGAAACGCGCTTAAGTTTCTTAATTGCGTTCTGCTTTGTTACTGGGTCGTACTTGAGAGCGACCTTGATAGTACCCTGAGGTCCATCCTCTACGAACTTGTAGTTCAGGATGTAACCCTTCTCGAAGAGAATCTTAGTGATAGACTTCTTCAAGTTAGACGCCGGAATCTCAACCACGCGGTGGTGAGCCATGATAGCATTCCGAAGTCTTGTCAGATAATCTGCTATTGGATCTGTCATAAAATATAAATGTTTAATTAATCGGGACTGCCCCGACAATATTAAAAAAATGTTTCTGATGCGAATCGCACGGCTTTTCAGTCCGAAAAGTTTTTAAGTCAAAGCTCCCACTGCTCAAACTTAAAAACCTAAGAACGTGAATTGTCGAATCGATAATTACCAGCTTGCCTTCTTAACACCCGGAATGAGACCCTGTGATGCCATCTCACGGAACTGTATACGCGACAGACCGAACTGACGGATATAACCCTTTGGACGTCCGGTTATCTTGCAACGGTTGTGCAGACGGATAGGATTAGCATTCTTTGGGATAGCCTGCAGCTTTCTTGCAGCCTCATAAGCCTCTGCGGGGTCGTTAGTTGTAGCGATGATCTTCTTCAGAGCCGCACGCTTCTCAGCATAACGGGCAACGAGTTTAGCACGCTTAACCTCACGGGCTTTCATTGATTCTTTTGCCATATCACTTAATCGTTATTAGCGTTCTTGAATGGGAGGCCGAAAGCCTTCAGGAGAGCAAATCCCTCTTCGTCAGTCTTTGCAGATGTAACGAAAGTGATGTTCATACCCTGAATCCGGTCTACCTGGTCGATGTTTATCTCCGGGAAGATAATCTGCTCAGTGATACCGAGGGTGTAGTTACCACGGCCATCGAACTTAGTGTTGATACCCTTGAAGTCACGGATACGCGGCAGGGCGATACGTACGAGCTTCTCAAGGAACTCATACATGCGCTCGCGGCGCAGTGTTACCATGACACCGATAGGCATCTTCTTACGGAGCTTGAAGTTAGCGATATCCTTCTTAGAATAAGTAGGAACTGCCTTCTGACCTGTGATAGCAGTAAGCTCGTTGATAGCCACATCGATAATCTTCTTATCCTGAGTGGCATCACCAAGACCCTGGTTGATGACGATCTTCTCCAGGGCAGGGATCTGCATTGAAGAAGAGTAGTTGAACTGCTTCTTCAGAGCCGGAGCAATCTGATCAGTATACTGTTTCTTTAACTCTGCTGTATCCATATTACTTGATTTCCTCCCCTGACTTTTTAGCGATACGCTTTACGGTCTTGCCGTCACGCTCGATACGGATACGTGTTGCCTTTCCGCTCTTCGGATCGATGAGACTTACGTTAGAGATATGTATAGGAGCCTCCTGCTTAACGATGCCACCCTGAGGATTGGCAGCAGATGGCTTTGTGCTCTTCGAGACCATGTGAATGCCCTCGACGATGACACGCTCTTCGTCACGCAGCACCTTGAGCACCTTTCCAGTCTTGCCCTTGTCAGCACCGGCGAGGACAATTACCTGGTCATCCTTCTTTATATGAAATTTTGCCATTTCTGTTTTACTTTTATAGATTAAAGAACCTCTGGTGCCAAGGAAACGACTTTCATATTGACGGCGCGGAGCTCACGAGCCACTGGGCCGAAGATACGGCTACCGCGGAGCTCGCCAGCGTTGTTGAGCAATACGCATGCATTGTCGTCGAAACGGATGTACGAGCCATCAGCGCGTCTGATTTCCTTTTTAGTGCGAACGATTAAAGCTTTCGAAACTGCACCCTTTTTCAATTCACTTGATGGGATGACGTTCTGTACAGCAACTACGATAACGTCACCTACGCTTGCATAGCGGCGGCCTGTTCCACCGAGTACACGAATGCACTTAGCCTCGCGTGCGCCGCTGTTGTCTGCGACTGTAAGTCTTGATTCTACCTGTATCATAATTACTTAGCTTTTTCTACGATTTGAACTAATCTCCATCTCTTTGTTTTTGACAGAGGACGGGTTTCCATGATCTGAACAGTGTCGCCTACGTGAGCCTCGTTGTTCTCGTCATGGGCATGGTACTTTTTCGTGTGCTGCACGAACTTACCATATATAGGGTGCTTCTCCTTGAACTTGGATGCGATGACGATGGTCTTATCCATCTTGTCGCTGATAACAACACCCTGTCTTACTTTTCTTAAATTTCTTGTTTCCATCTGGACCACTATTATTTGTTAAGTTCTCTCTGACGAAGCACCGTTTTCATACGTGCGATGTCACGACGCGCAGCCTTAATCTGAGATGGATTCTCAAGCGGAGTAATCTGATGGTTGAGCTTCATCTTTGCCAGAGCCTCCTCAGCGTTTTCAATCTTCTCGACCAATTCCTTGGTCTCGAGTTCTTTTACTTCCTTAATTTTCATCTTTCTTAAGCGTTTTTGTCGTAATCACGACGAACAACAAACTTTGTCTTAACCGGCAGTTTCTGCGCAGCGAGGCGGAGAGCCTCCTTTGCGATGTCGAACGAAACGCCTTCTACTTCAAAGAGGATACGACCCGGAGTGACAGGTGCAACCCATCCTGCTGGATCACCCTTACCTTTACCCATTCGGACATCGGCAGGTTTGCGAGTGATAGGTTTGTCCGGGAAGATACGGATCCAGACCTGACCTTGACGATTCATGTAGCGGTTCACTGCCACACGAGCAGCCTCGATCTGACGGCTGTCGAGCCATTTAGCCTCAAGTGTCTTGATGCCGAATGAGCCGAAAGCCAGCTGTGTGCCTCTGTGGGCGTTGCCTTTGTTGCCACGTCCATCCTGAGGCCTTCTATATTTTACTCTTTTTGGCTGTAACATGATAGCTTCTACTTTTAACGGTTATTGTTTCTTCTGCGGTTGCCTCTGCCCTGACGGCCACCACCGTTAGGACGGCCGGTATTCTTCTGCTCGGCGAAATTTGGTGTCAGTTCTACCTTGTGGTAGATTTCACCACGGCAGATCCATACCTTGATACCAAGGAGACCAACCTTTGTGAGAGCCTCTGTCTGGCAATAGTCGATATCAGCGCGGAAAGTGTGGAGAGGAGTACGTCCTTCCTTGAACATTTCCTTACGTGCGATTTCAGCACCATTGAGACGACCCGAAATCTGAACCTTGATGCCCTCAGCACCGGCGCGCATAGTGTTGGCGACAGCCATCTTGATGGCACGGCGGTAAGCGACCTTACCCTCCACCTGGCGAGCGATGTTCTCACCGACGATAGCAGCGTCGAGCTCAGGTCTCTTGATTTCAGAGATGTTAATCTGAATATCCTTCTTGAACAGATTCTTCAGCTCTTCCTTGAGTTTGTCGACGTCCTGACCACCTTTACCAATGACGAGACCCGGACGGGCTGTGCAAATAGTGATGGTGACGAGCTTCAGTGTGCGCTCGATGACGATGCGCGAAACCTGAGCCTTCTCGAGGCGCTTCATCAGGTATGCGCGGATCTTCTGGTCCTCGACGAGGTTATCGCCGAAATCCTTTCCACCGAACCAATTTGAGTCCCAACCGCGGATGATTCCCAGACGGTTGCTGATTGGATTAACTTTCTGTCCCATTCTATTATTCTTTTACATCATTGTTAGCGTCATTCTCGACAGCAGCCGGCTTAGTATCGACGAAGAGAGTGACGTGGTTAGAACGTTTACGAATTCTGTAACCGCGGCCCTGAGGTGCAGGGCGCATGCGCTTCATTGTTACGCCTCCATCGACGAAGATCTTTGAGATGTACAGTTCTCCGTCCTCGGCTTTACGGTCATTCTTAACCTCCCAGTTAGCGATGGCCGAACGCAAGAGCTTCTCTACGTTCTGGGCAGCGGCCTTCTTCGAGAACCTGAGCACACCCAGTGCGCGGTTGACCTCCATACCGCGTACCATGTCGACGACATAGCGCATTTTGCGTGGAGATGAAGGACAATCATTGAGCTTTGCGAAATACAGGCTTTTCTTAGCTTCCTTACGAGCTTCAGCCTTTATATGTTTTCTTGCTCCCATTATATTATTGTTCTTTATTCTTAATGGATTATTGCCTGATTACTTCTTGTTGTTGCCTGAGTGGCCACCGAAGCGGCGTGTAGGGCTGAACTCTCCGAGCTTATGGCCTACCATGTTCTCAGTGATGTAAACAGGGATAAATTTGTTTCCGTTGTGGACAGCAACAGTATGACCCACGAAATCAGGGGAAATCATTGATGCCCTGGCCCATGTCTTAACGACACTCTTCTTGCCGCTCTCGTTCATGGCGAGAATCTTCTTCTCGAGCTTTACGTTAATGTACGGACCTTTTTTTAATGAACGACTCATAATTTACTCTTCTTGTTAACTTGTTTACTTCTTGTTAGCGCGGTCAATTATGTACTTGTTTGACTGCTTCTTCGGTGCGCGAGTCTTGAGACCCTTAGCGTACAGACCCTTACGTGAACGTGGATGTCCACCAGACTGACGGCCTTCACCACCACCCATCGGGTGATCAACAGGGTTCATGACGACACCGCGGTTGTGAGGACGACGGCCGAGCCAGCGTGAGCGACCAGCCTTACCAGACTGCTCAAGAGCGTGGTCGGAGTTGCCTACGCTACCGACAGTAGCTTTACAAGCTGAGAGGATCTGGCGTGTTTCGCCAGAAGGGAGCTTAATCACACAGTAACTGCCTTCACGAGAAGTAAGCTGAGCAAAGTTACCAGCCGAACGGACGAGCAGAGCACCCTGTCCCGGACGCAACTCAATGTTGTGGATCACGGTACCTACAGGGATGTTTGCAAGTGGAAGAGCGTTACCAACCTCAGGTGCTGCCTCAGCACCCGACATTACAGTAGCGCCTACTTTCAAACCGTTAGGAGCAATAATGTAACGTTTTTCACCATCAGCGTAGAAAAGAAGTGCAATACGAGCCGAACGGTTAGGATCGTACTCGATTGTCTTCACTACAGCTGGAACACCATCTTTCTCTCGCTTGAAGTCGATCAGACGATACTTCTTCTTATGACCGCCACCGATGTAGCGCATGGTCATTTTTCCGGTGTTGTTGCGACCGCCGGTAGAACGTTTACCGTAAACGAGAGACTTCTCTGGCACGGATGCAGTAATATCCTCGCGTGTGCCAATAACTTTGTGTCTTTGACCCGGAGTAGTCGGGTTGAATTTACGTACTGCCATTTTTTATTTAAAGATTGCTGTAAAAATCAATTGAGTCACCATTCTTCAGGGTGACATATGCTTTCTTGTAGGCGTTGCGCTGACCTTTCACAAGGCCTTTCTTTGTGTAGCGAGCCTGACGCTTGCCAGAGTAGCGCATAGTGTTGACGTCTACAACCTTCACGTTGTACCGCTTTTCAACCTCCTGCTGAATCTGGAGCTTGTTAGCCTCGGGCTTTACGATGAAACCATACTTCGGCTGTGCCGGGATGGTTCTCACTTCGCCCTTGTGCTTAACGGTCTTGTCGACAGAAGACTTGTCTGTCATCTTGGTCATCTTCTCAGTGACCAGAGGTTTTATAATGAATGTCATAACTTTTGTCTCCTAAATTATTTGTTCAAGATCGAGTCAATAACCTTCAGAGAATTCTCAGTCACGACAACAACATCAGCGTTCAAAACTTTATACGTATTGAGCTGTGCTGCGGGCAGAACTTCAGCCTCCTGCAGGTTTCGAGCCGACAAATATACATTATTATTTGCTTCTGGCAAAAGAAGGAGCACTTTCTTGCCGTCAACTTTAAGATTTTTAGCAAAGTTTACGAACTCTTTAGTCTTTGGAGCCTCAAAGTTGAAGTCTTCGACGACAACGATGGCATTCTCCTGAGCCTTGTATGTGAGAGCCGATTTACGAGCAAGAAGTTTTACTTTTTTGTTGAGTTTGAAGCGATAATCGCGTGGCTTAGGACCGAAGACGCGACCACCACCGACGAGCACCGGTGAGTTGATGTCACCACGACGAGCACCGCCGCCACCTTTCTGGCGTCCGAGCTTGCGTGTAGAACCAGCGTGCTCACTTCTCTCCTTCGACTTAGCAGTTCCCTGACGCTGGTCAGCGAGATACTGTTTCACATCAAGATAAACGACGTGGTCGTTTGGCTCAATCCCGAAGATATTCTCGTTAAGAGTTACCTTGCGTCCGGTCTCCTGACCTTTGATATCTAATACGTTAATATCCATTACTTATTAATTATTACGGTTGAACCATTGCATCCAGCAACTGAGCCCTTCACGACGAGAAGGTTCTGCTCTGGAATAACCTTTAACACCTGAAGGTTCTGAGTAGTGACTCTGTCGCCTCCCATTTGGCCACCCATTCTCATTCCCTTGAACACTTTAGCTGGGTATGAGCAGGCACCGATAGATCCCGGTTTGCGTGCGCGGTCGTCCTGACCGTGAGTAGACTGACCTACACCACCGAATCCGTGACGTTTCACGACACCCTGGAATCCTTTACCCTTCGATGTGCCGACGACGTCGACAAACTGTGCATCGCTGAAGATATCAACAGTAATAGTGTCACCGAGGTTGTGATCCTCGTCAAACTTGAACTCGGCCAAGTGCTTCTTTGGTGTTGTGCCGGCTTTCTTGAAGTGTCCCTGCATAGGCTTTGAAGTTCTCTTCTCCTTAGCCTCGCCGAAACCTAACTGAACAGCCTTGTAACCATCTTTCTCAACAGTCTTTACCTGGGTTACAACACAAGGACCAGCTTCGATAACAGTGCACGGTACGTTCTTACCGTCGGCGCTGAATACGGATGTCATTCCGATTTTCTTTCCTAATAATCCTGGCATTTCAATTAAACTTTTTAATATGAATAGTAAACTATTTTTTTAATACCGTAATGAAGATCTGTTATTAGACCTTGATTTCTACATCGACACCTGAAGGCAACTCGAGCTTCATGAGTGCGTCGACAGTCTTTGGCGATGCGCTGTAGATGTCGATGATGCGCTTGAAGTCGGAGAGCTGGAACTGCTCACGACTCTTCTTGTTGACGAATGTCGAACGGTTTACGGTGTAGATGCGCTTGTGTGTCGGCAGTGGAATAGGACCGCTGACGATAGCGCCTGTAGCCTTAACGGCCTTAACGATCTTTTCGGCTGACTTGTCGACCAGCTGATGGTCGAAGCTCTTCAGCTTGATACGAATCTTCTGACTCATTTCTTTTGTTTTGTTGTATTGATGAATAATAGTTTCAGAGCAAGAGAGGTACGCCCTTATAAGAGTCATTCGCTATAAGGACGCCTCCCTGCTGTTTTTTTTTCTGTATTATTACTTGATCAGCTCCGGATGACCTCCGACCTCTGTAAGGATTTCCTTAGCGAGGTTGCTGCTTACCGGTGCGTGGTGGTCATACTCCATAGAAGAAGTAGCACGGCCGGAAGTGATGGTACGCAGAGCGGTCACATAACCGAACATCTCGGCCAGCGGCACCATTGCCTTGACGATACGGGCACCGCTGCGAGCCTCGTCCATACCCTGCACGAGACCACGACGCTTGTTAAGGTCGCCGATGACGTCACCCATACTCTCCTCAGGAGTAACAACCTCTACCTTCATGATAGGCTCCATGAGCACTGGCTGTGCCTTCGGGCAGAGGGCCTTGAAAGCCTGGTGAGCGACGAGCTCGAACGAAAGCTGGTCAGAGTCGACTGGGTGGAAGCTACCATCGTTCAGTGTAACCTTCAGACCAGTCATTGGGTAACCGCCGAGAACACCGTTAGAGAGGCAGTCCTGGAATCCCTTCTGTACCGACGGGATGAACTCCTTAGGAATGTTACCACCCTTGACGTTGTTGATGAACTGCAGGTCGCCCTCCTTGTAGTCCTCGTCCTTCGGGCCGATAGTGACATCGATGCAAGCGAACTTACCACGACCACCAGTCTGCTTCTTATAAGTCTCGCGGCTCTGAGCAGTGCCCATGATAGCCTCCTTGTAGTTCACCTGAGGCTTACCCTGTGTGCACTCTACCTTGAACTCACGCTTCAGACGGTCGATAATGATGTCGAGGTGAAGCTCACCCATACCCGAGATAATTGTCTGTCCGCTCTGCTCGTCGGTGTGTACCTTGAATGTCGGGTCCTCCTCTGCGAGTTTTGCAAGACCGGTATCCATCTTAGCGACATCGGCCTGGCTCTTAGGCTCAACGGCAACGGAGATCACGGTGTCAGGGAATGTCATCGACTCCAGTACGATCGGATGCTCCTCATCGCAGAGTGTATCACCGGTACGGATATCCTTGAAGCCTACTCCTGCGCCGATATCACCAGCGTCGATTGACTCCATAGGAATCTCCTTATTAGAGTTCATCTGGAACAGACGGCTGATGCGCTCGCGCTTGCCCGAACGTGGGTTGTAGACGTAAGAACCTGCAGTGACCTTACCGGAGTAGACGCGGAAGAACACGAGGCGTCCCATGAACGGGTCGGTAGCGATCTTGAAGGCCAGAGCGGCTGTTGGCTCGCTCTCGAGAGGCTTGCGGTCCTCTTCCTCGCCGGTCTCAGGGTTTGTACCGCGGATAGCGGCAGTGTCCTCAGGCGATGGCAGGAAAGCGCAGGTGTAGTCGAGGAGCGGCTGCACGCCCTTATTCTTATATGAAGAACCGAGAGTCATCGGGGTGATCTCCATAGCGCAGGTACCCTTGCGGAGGGCAGCGATGAGCTGGTCCTCAGGAATCTCCTGACCGTCGAGATACTTCTCCATGATATCGTCGTCGAAGTCGGCAGCAGCCTCGACCATCTTGTCGTGCCACTCCTGAGCCTCGTCAACGAGGTCGGCAGGAATATCGTCAACCTCATACTCGGCACCCATGGTCTCGTCGTGCCAGAGGATAGCCTTCATCTTGATAAGGTCGACAACGCCCTTGAAGTTCTCCTCAGCACCGATAGGAATCTGTACGGGCACTGGGTGTGCGCCAAGGATGTCCTTCATCTGCTGAACAGTCTCGAAGAAGTCAGCACCGGAGCGGTCCATCTTGTTGACGTAACCGATACGCGGCACGTTGTACTTGTCGGCCTGACGCCAAACGGTCTCCGACTGTGGCTGCACACCATCAGCGGCAGAGTATGTTGCGATAGCACCATCGAGGACGCGGAGCGAACGCTCAACCTCAGCGGTGAAGTCGACGTGTCCCGGAGTGTCGATCAGATTGATCTTGTATGTCTTGCCTTTGTAGGTCCAGTTACATGTTGTAGCAGCAGATGTGATAGTGATACCACGCTCCTGCTCCTGGGCCATCCAGTCCATTGTGGCTGCACCATCGTGTACCTCACCAATCTTGTGGGTCTTACCTGTGTAGAACAGGATACGCTCCGATGTGGTAGTCTTACCTGCATCGATATGCGCCATGATACCGATGTTGCGAGTCAAATGTAAATCGCGGTTTGCCATTGTCTTTTTACCTTATTATGATGTTGTGTCTTATTAGAATCTGAAGTGTGCGAAAGCGCGGTTAGCCTCAGCCATACGGTGCATGTCCTCCTTACGCTTGAAAGCACCACCCTGATTGTTGAATGCATCCTGAATCTCAGCAGCGAGTTTCTCAGCCATGCTCTTTCCGCCGCGCTTGCGAGCGAAAGCAATCATGTTCTTCATTGCCACGCTGACCTTACGCTCAGGACGTATCTCGGTAGGCACCTGGAATGTAGCACCACCGATACGGCGGCTCTTAACCTCCACCTGCGGAGTGATGTTGTCGAGGGCCTGCTTCCAAATCTCTAACGGAGACTTCTCGTTATCCTTCATGCGCTGGCCTACGAGATCGAGGGCGTTATAGAAGATCTCGTAAGAGATGCTCTTCTTGCCATCGTACATCAGATGATTAACAAACTTTGAGACCTTCTGGTCGTTGAACTTTGGATCCGGGAGGATCACACGCTTCTTTGGTTTTGCTTTTCTCATTTTTATAAAAATAAATTTTTGCGGAGGCTGTCGTCTGATTTCGTCACTTCAACGTCCTCACCCGGACATTTACTCAACCTTGTCTTTTAACAATTCTCCAGCAAAACTTGTTTTTAGTTGTATTTCTGTTTACGCCTCGGGCCATCAGCCATCTCCGACTGTTGACCCTCGGCCTTTTGTTGGGGTGTTGCGCCTTACTTCTTCTTAGGACGCTTTGCACCGTACTTTGAACGGCGCTGTGTGCGGTTTGTCACGCCGGCGGTATCGAGAGTACCGCGGACGATGTGATAGCGTACACCCGGAAGGTCCTTCACACGACCGCCACGAACGAGGACGATGCTGTGCTCCTGAAGGTTGTGACCCTCACCAGGGATGTAGGAGTTGACCTCCTTCTGGTTGGTCAGACGTACACGTGCGACTTTACGCATTGCTGAGTTAGGCTTCTTAGGGGTTGTCGTGTACACACGAACGCACACTCCACGACGCTGGGGGCAATTCTCCAGTGCGGGGCTGGCGCTCTTGCTGGCAACAGCCTTTCTGCCTTTTCTTACTAACTGTGAAATAGTAGGCATGATTCTTATTTTTTATGTATATATTATTTTGTTTATTTTCAACTTGTTACGCCACTTCAGAACAAGTACACAATGCCTGGGGCGTTTCGGGGTGCAAAGGTACAAACATTTCGGCAATTCACCTAATATACAGAAAACAAAAATACTCAGCCACTCTTTCAATTAACAAAATATAACTGTTTAAATGCTTTTTAACTGCAAAAGCGGTCGCAAACGGGTTGTCAGAAGCAGTGGGAGACCAACGGACAAGGGGCGAAAAAGAGCGATCAAAGGGACCACAGCCCTATACATATAATATGTAAAGGCATCGGCCGGAGTGCCGTTATGCTATATATATAATATGTATAGGAGGCGATTCCGACCGACGCAGGCCGACAATACCACTCCGTCCTTAACACTATACGATAACAGACGAAACATGAACGAAAATCCGAAAAATCTTGACAGCAAAACAATACATATCATTTGGCGTTGCAAAACAGGCCGTTTTGCAAGCTCAAACGGACCGTTTCGCATTGCAAAACAGGCCGTTTCGCAACGCCAAATGGCCCTTATTGCAAACTCATTGAATACCAGCGGGTTACATAACAGGATAAATCGAGAACGGAATATGAATAATATTTACATCCAGAATGGGCTGACAGATGGAAATTCACGGCGATAATAGTGCGTCATTGCATATTTACAGCACACAGAAAACAAGCAAACGACGATTTGGCGCGATGCTTAACAGACTTTAACAAGGGTAAGAACGGGCAAATTTGGAGGGGCAGGAAAAATGTGGTAACTTTGTATCGTTGGCCACAAGGAGGTCACCCGAAGAGCATGACGGTGCCGCAGACCAACGCAAAAAGATAAAAACCGGAACTGCATTACATTCAATGAATCACAGGATTTGTTTTCTTACGCACAACTACCGCGGGCTGAACAGCTCGGGCAATAAGGCTAAACACGACAATGAGGTGACGCTGCGCGAGATTGGCGCGGTGAACCTCGGTGTGCCGACGACATACTACGACAGCAAGGTGGCATCGTTCTTCCTCGACTTGGCAGGTGTCGTGAAACTGTCGATGACCGTCAGGCGCGGCGACATCGTGGTGCTGCAATATCCCGTGAAGAAGTATTTCGCCTTCGTCTGCAATATGGCTCACGCCCACGGAGCAAAGGTTGTGGCCATCATCCACGACTTGGGGTCGATGCGGCGGCGCAAGCTCACGGTAGCCAAGGAGATCAGGCGGCTGATGCATGCCGACTATGTCATCGCGTCGAACGCCACGATGAAGGACTGGCTATCGAAGAATGGCTTCACGAACGGGCTCGGAGCCCTGCAGCTCTTCGACTACCGATCGGCATCGCCGTGCAGGGAGAGGGCGGCAAGGAACTCAGAGGGCCTGCCACGCGTTGTCTATGCCGGTGCGCTGAACCCACGTAAGAACACTTTCCTCCTCGACATGGCAAAGGTGGCAAAGGGCTATGACCTTGAGATTTTCGGCAACGAGGACGGACTGCCGGGACTGAAAGCCTCAGAGCATGTACACCTCCACGACTTCATGGCCGCCGACGACTTCATCGCGAACGCACCGGGCGACTACGGATTAGTGTGGGACGGCGACAGCCTCACTACCTGCTCGGGCCATTTCGGCGAGTACCTCCGCTGGAATTCACCGCACAAAGCATCGTTCTATCTGCGCGCCGGACTGCCGCTGATAGTCTGGCGCTGTTCGGCACTGGCTCCGATAGTGAAGGAGTTGGGCGTAGGAATCCTCATCGACCGCATCGAGGACATAGGACCACGACTGTCGGCCATAACGCCCGATGAGCGCGCGACGATGGCGGCCAACGCGCTGACAGTGGCGCAACGGCTGAGCACCGGAGCCTTCTTCAAGGACGCGCTGAAGGAAGCTGTCGACCGGATAGAATAAGAAAAAAGTGCCTGCCACCGGATGAACGGGAGCAGGCACTTTTTCGTTTATAGTTTCTTTCGAAGCCTCGTCGCGGCTATATTAAAGATGTAGTTTCTTCATCAGCCGCTTCAAGGCCGATTGTTTGTACTCTTCAAATATCTTCGGAGCCATCACACGATAGTCGTCGACGGTGCTGATTACGACCGTACCGTGGTTCGTGGCCTGGTGAATGGGGGTCATATACGACGGCCCGTACTGCGTGCGGAGGAACTCGTCGTAGCCTGCCGGCACCGGAACGGTGGTATTCTCGAAGGGCACCCACAGTGTCTCGTCGAAGATGTGGCGGTCGAAGGTGAACTTGTTGCCGTCGAAAGTCATCTCGGCCCAGCGCTTGCTGGTAGCCGTACTGTAGGCCCGAAGACGGTCCTCGATACGGCGCATGTAAGCCTCACGGCCCATACGCGAGAGGAGGTGGCGCATACGAATCTTCCTGAAAATCTGCAACCACCGTCCCGAATACAGGATATTGAGCTCGGCAGCCTTCATGCAACGAATCTCGTGGCGTGTGATTTTGAACAGTGCGCGATAGTCGTCAGCATTCTCGGGTACGCCGTCGAGGGGGAAGATGTCGATGAATATGCCCTGATGGAACTTCCGGTACGACTCACTGGGCCGCACGCAGGTGGTTCCGTTGCAGCGCAGCTGGGCGTGGCCGCGGATATAATAGGGGTCGGTATATACGGTCTGGAGGAAGAACTGCGGTCCGAGTTCATCGGCATAATCGAGCAGCCGGTCGTAGTCGGGACGCGGCATCGACACGTCGATGTCGTCGTCCCAGGGTATATAGCCGTGATGGCGGATAGCGCCTAAAAGCGTTCCACCATCGCACCATACCCTTAGTCCGTGGGCCTTGCAGACGTCGATGAGCCGCTGGAACATCGTCAGCTGCACGCTCCACACGGCTTTCATGCCGGCATCAATGGTGTAGCCGTCGCGGGTCTCCTCGTTTAAGTTTACTATGTCCATAAGTGTTGAGTCCTTAATAAAGTTCTTTGGGTATCAGATGGCGGGCGTTGTCAAAGTCCTCCGGAGTGTCAAGCTCTATAGTGAAGAAGTCAGTAACGTCCATAACCTTGAAGCTAAACCCCTGGGCTATAAGCCGTTGGAACGCTAACTCATAGAAGACATCGGTCAGTCCCTCGTCAGTCATCATCGTTCGGAGCTCGCGGTAGAGCGCTGTGGAGTAGTCGGCGTTAATCTTCTCTATTCCCACCGATTCTCCCATGGCTGCCGCGGGGTCGCAAGTCTTGCTGATTTCGGTTATGCGGCACTCGCTGTCGACGACGACCTTCATTTCCTCCTCGCCGAGGGGATGACGGCTGACGGTGAGCACGGAGGCCTCCTCGTCCATAACCTTACTGATGATGCGCCCGTCGTAGATGAGATCGCTGTCGAGAAGGATGAACTGACGGCCCTCGACGACGGTGCGAGCCAGCCACAGCGAGTAGATATTATTCGTAGTGGCGTAGTCGGGATTGTCAATAAAATGGAACGTCAGTTGCGGATAATGCTCCTCGAGGAAGCCCGTAATCATCGCCGACAGATAGCCTGTGACGACGACAAACTCGCTGATGCCGGCAGCGACGAGACTGTCGACTGACCGCTGCAGGAGGGTGCGGTCGCCGACCTTGAGCAGGCACTTAGGCTTATTGTCGGTGAGCGGGCGCAGGCGCTTGGCCATGCCCGCGGCAAGGATGACGGCTATCATTGTTCTTTGGCTATTCTGAGGATGGTGTCGCAGATGGTGCGGTTCTGCTCGCGGCGGCCTAAGGTTATGCGCATGTGGGTGTTGAGGTCGGGCTCATTCATGAATTTCACCTTGTAATCCTCATCGGCAAAGGCTTGCTGGAGTTTCTCCTTGAGGGCAATAGGATACTTGATGAGGATGAAATTGGCCACACTGCGGTAGACCTTGAAGCCATCGAGGGCTCCTACCTCCGCCTTGTACATGTCGCGGGCCTCCTGCATCACCCTTGCAATCTCGCGGTAGTGGTCGCCGCTCTTCAGGGCCGCGATGCCCACTTCCTCCGACAGCCGGTCGTAACCGAGGTACATATTGGCGTATTTGGCGAAACGCTCCATCTCCTCGCCTTTGCCTATGAAGCCGAAGCCGAGGCGCAGACCGGGCAGTCCGTAGAACTTGCTCATCGTGCGGCAGAAGATGATATTGCCACGAGTCTCGACGAGATGCTTGATGTATGTGGTGTCGCTGGTGACGTAGGAAGCGTAAGCCTCATCGACGAGGATAACGGTCTCTGCGGGCACGATGTCGCACAGATGCTCCAGTTCGGCAGGGGTAAGGCCGTTGCCGGTAGGGTTGTTAGGTGTAGCGACGAGCAGAATCTTCGGCCGCACCTCGTTGACCTGACGCTCGAGGGCCTCGAAATCGTACTTAAAAGTGTCGTCGGTCTCAATGACATTGTACTGGATGGTCTGTCCGCCAACCTCGTCGGCGATATTAGAATAGTACCACCAGGAGAATTTCGGGATCATCATGATGCCGTTGCTGCCCTTAACGGTGAGGAAGTAGTGAACGGCCTTCTTCAGCAGGTCCTCAGCACCATATCCCAACAGCACCTGCTGCTCGTCGATATGGAACTGCTCTGACAGGTAAACGGAGAAGATGCTCTTCTTTCCCTGGTCGTAGATGCGTGTGTAGAAAGCAAATTTACGAATGTCGAAATTCTTTATCGTGTCAACAACGAGCTGTGACGGCTCAAAGTTGAACTCATTTCTGTCGAGGTAATTCATCTCTTTTATATTGTTTATTAATTTTTCTCAGTTATCTATTTCTCTGGTTTTGTGACTGTTACGCTACTTGTCGGAAAGTGCGGACACACGCGTTGGGACCGTGAGCACACTTCTCTGTTCGATTTTTCGGACATGCTGTTGTCGCCCCATTGACGATAGAGCCGTGGCTAACGGTGTCGTCTGGAGCTCGTCAGAACGGCATTGGCGCAAAAAAGCAGGGTCTGTCAGCAGTTGCTCCTGCCCTCTAACGAATGAACAAACAGTTGACAACCCAGGTTCGTTCAAACAGATTTAGATTATCCGACACCGACTTTAATGTTTCATTAAGGTTGCAAAGGTAATACTTTTCAGCTAATTATGACAACGAACCGACAGAAAACTGCTATTTTTCAGCGAATTATCTACGCAAGACTTTTATTTGACCGCATTATGGGGGCAACGAGAAGGAATGGCAGCCGATAGCAGATGGCTATCGTCAGTGGTCTTATTAGGTGTGGGCAAGGGGCATAATAGACAGCGAATGGCCACCACGAGGCAATCTTGTTATTGCTTCGTGGTGGCCATTTATTGTACAGGGCGCATCTCCAACCGGCTGTGACAGAGACACTTCCCGCCGTCGGTCGAGTACTTTAACAGCCTACGGCAGAGGGCATTTCCTGTTGTACGGAAGACTTCCCTACCCCATCCTATTTCTTAGGATGAAGGATATTGTTGTATTTTTCTGGGTTGAGGAGCAGGTCGACGGCGGCTTTATACTGCTTGTCGCTGCCGAGACTGTTCTCGATAGCGCCCCGCTGATAGTAGTAGACGGTCACGAGGTCGGCCTCGATAAGCTGGCGGATGACCTTCGAATTGTAGTCGAGGTCCTTCGCGACGTTGTGTTTCAGCTTCTTCTCGATGGCATCGAACTCCGGTTTTGCATCGTCGTAGTAACCCTCAAACTTTGCGAGCTTGACGAGCTGCTGTAGGTATTTCTCCGTCTCACCGTCATATTTGAACTTACTTGCGAGCACATCCTTCTTGAAATCAGCATAATCGGCATCGGTGATGCGGAATTCTCCGGCTGGAGCAATGGTCGGATGAGCCTTGATATATTTCAGTTCCCAGTTGAGAAGGACCTCCGACGAGTCGCGGCCGGTACCCGCAAGATAGAAGGCAATGTTCGGCAGGGAGTCGGGTTTCACCTCCACATCGGGCTTGATGCCACCTCCGTCGCGCACCTCCCGGCCTCCAAGAGTATGGAAGACGTGGGTCAGCGAGTCGGCCACATGCTCGGTGTAGCCGCCGTTGGCATGCTTGTAGTTGATAGCCTGGATGCATCGTCCGCTGGGAATGTAATATTTCGACGTTGTCAGTTTGAGCTGTCCGTTGTACGGCATGTCAAGAGTGGCCTGCACGAGTCCCTTTCCGTAGGTGCGGGTACCGAGGATAACGGCGCGGTCGAGGTCCTGCAGACTGCCGCTGGTAATCTCACTTGCCGATGCCGACTCGCCGTTGACGAGCACCACGATGGGCATGACGGTATCGATGGGTTCCACGGTTGTGCGGTAGTCCTGGTTCGTCTGCTTAATCTTTCCCTTTGTCTTGACGATGGAAATTCCTTTCGGCACGAACATATTTACTATTGCCACAGCCTGGTTGAGCAGTCCGCCACCGTTGTTGCGGAGGTCGAGGACGAATGCTTTCATACCTTTCTGGCGCATCTCGAGGAAGTCGCGACGGAGGTCGCGGGCGCAGTTCTCGTTAGTGAACGAGTTGAGGTTGAGGTAGCCAATGCCGTTGGGCTGCAAGCCATAATACGGAATATCCGGCATCTGAATGGCCCTGCGGGTAATCTTCCGCTTCATTGTCTTGCCCGTGGCAGGGCGCTTGAAGGTCAGGACGAAGGTCGTTCCGGCCTCACCACGCAGGTGACTGCTGACGTAAGCAGTATTCTTGCCCAACATTGTGGAGTCGTCGATGGCCAAGATTATGTCGCCCTTGCGCAGTCCGGCTTCATCGGCCGGCATTCCCTCGTAGGGCTCGTCGATGACGGTATTGCCCAAGACGAAATTATAGCGGATAAGGGCTCCGATGCCAGCATACTTGCCGGAGAGCATCAGGTCGAAATCCTTCGATTTCTCTTCGGGATAGTACACCGTATAGGGATCGAGCGACCGGAGCATCGAATTGATGCCGTTGCCGATAACGTCGCTGGCGTTGAGAGTGTCGACATACATCATGTCGAGGGTTTTGTAGATAGCGTTGAATGTCTCGATATTCTTCGAAACCTCAAAGTTATGCTCGCTCGTGCTCGCATCGGTCTGCGCTTTGGCCGTGGTTGCAAAACCAACCAAGGCCACGACGAACGAAAGAAGGAGTTTCCTCATAGTTGTTATTGTTCTGTTGAAATATTATAATCTTGCTAAGACATTGATGTGCAAAGGTAGTGCAAACTGCATACAATGCAAAATAAATGCCTCGTTTTTTAAGATTTTTACATTCCTTCTACATCTTAATATGCCTCCGTTCCACATATTATATATATACGCTGCCAATCCAATATATCTGCGTGGAGCAACTAATATAGCTTCGTGGGGCAACTAATATAGCTTCGTGGGACATGCAATATAGCTTCATTTCACAAGCCGCGGCTGCCTTTTCCAAAATCGTTTAGACACTGAAAAAATCAGATATTGGCTTTGGCGGCCGCAGCCTGTGTGCTGCCGGCGTTAGCGGACATTGGCTCTTACGGCCGCAGCGAGCTGGTCGAGGGCCCTCTTGAGGATGACTCTCGGCGTCGCAACGTTCAGTCGCATAAAGCCATGACCCTCCTTTTTGCCGAACATTTCGCCGTCGTTGAGTGCGAGATGGGCCTTGTCGATGAACAAATCGAGGAGTTCGTCGTGCGAAAGGTTCAGTTCGCGGCAGTCGAGCCATACGAGGAACGAGGCCTGAGGGCGCCAGGGACGGATTCCCCTGATATTTTCGCGACAGTAGTCCTCGACGAATCTCACGTTGTCCTCGACATATTCGAGCATGTGACGGCGCCATTCCTCACCATTTTCGAATGCGGCGATGGTGGCTATCGGTGCAAACAGCGTAGCCTCATCCATCTCGTTGGCCTGCAGCCAGCGGTAGAATTTAGCGCGAATCTGATTGTTAGGCACTATGGCATAGCTACTTATGAGTCCGGCGATGTTGAAAGTCTTCGTCGGAGCCTGGAAAGTTATACTGTTTTCGCGTGCAGCTTCCGAGACCGAAGCGAATGGGATGTGCTTATGTCCGAATATAGCCATATCGCAATGAATCTCGTCGCTGATGACGATAATATTCCTTTCGCGGCAGAAATCGGCAAGACGGACGAGGGTCTCACGGTCCCAGCACACTCCCGCTGGGTTGTGAGGATTGCACAGAATGAGCAGTCTACACTTATCGTCGGCCACACGCTGCAGGTTGTCGAAGTCCATCTCGTATGTCCCGTTGTTCTCCTTGAGCGGATTGAACACCACCTCCCGTCCGTTGCCTAACGGCACAAGGCGAAAAGGATGATACACAGGCGGTTGGATAATAACCTTCTCGTCGGGTCGGGTAAAGATGTTTACAGCCAGTCCGATGCCCTTGACGATACCGGGAACGAACGACATCCATTGTCTTTTGACCTCCCACTGGTGATGCGTCCTTATCCAGTTGATTATCGTGGTCCAGAACTCATCGGGCATGACGGTATAGCCGAAGAGCGAGTGGTCGAGGCGTTTGCGAAGGGCATCGGTAATGAACTGCGGTGTGGCGAAGTCCATATCGGCCACCCAAAGAGGCAGGAGGTCGTCGCGGCCCCATCGTGGCAGCAAAGCACCATGCTTGAGATCGCCACTCCCCGAACGGTCGATGACGGTGTCGAACATTCTTTTCCAGTCCTCGGCAGTGACGGGAGACTTCTTATTATTGTTATATTCTGACATTGCTATCTTATTGAATTAATGCAAGTTACGTTAGATATTATCATGCTGAGACTATCGAATAGAGCGAGAAGACGGGGCAGCTGCGGAGAGCATAGGGGCTATAGGGAATCATCGGACGATATAGGGGATTATAGGACATCATAGAAACTATAGAGGCTCTGAGGCCATCCGTGCCACATGAGGCCACATCTTCCAACAGTCTGATGGTCAAGCCTTTCGCAGAGCCTGGACGATATCGTCGTAGATATCGCCGGCATCCTCGAGTCCAACGCTCAGGCGGATGGTGGTGTCGTGAACATCCATTGCCGCCCTCTGCTCCGTAGTGAAGTTGCCGTAGATGGTTGAGTAAGGATGGATGGCGAGCGTACGACTGTCGAAGAGGTTTGTGGCTCGGTGGACAAGCTTCAGATTGTTGAGCATACGGAAACAAGCCTCCTGACTCTCGAGGTCGATGCAGACCATTGCTCCGGCCGTCGGTCCGAACTGCTTTTGGGCGAGTTCGTGGAAAGGATTGTCGTCGAGGCCCACGTAGTTCACGCTCTTTATGCCCTCGGTGTCGTGAAGCCGCTTGGCCAACGTGAGCGCATTGGAAGCCTGAACGTGGTAGCGGGCACTGAGAGTCTCCAGTCCAAGAGTCTGAAGATAAGCCACTTGCGGTGTCATATAGGCTCCGAAGTTGAACAGCATCTCACCCTTTATCCTCTTGTTGAAATCGGGGAACGTTCCATAGTCGATGATAAGGCCACCGAGCGACGTCGCTCCCCCGCTGAGATACTTTGTCGACGAGACAATTTCGATGTCGGCTCCCAAGTCGTGAACGGAGAACATCGTGAACGGAATCGTGGTGGTATCGGCCACGAGAGGGATATTATTCTTGCGCGCCACGGCAGCGAGCTTGCTGATATCAGCCACCTCCATCTGCGGATTTGTTATTATCTCGAAGAATATACAGCACGTATTGGCATCGACATTCCTCTCGACGTCACTGATATCGGTAAGATCGCAGAACCTCGCCTCGACTCCAAAGCGCTTCAACGTGTTGGCTAACAGGTCATAAGTATTGCCGAACATGTGGCGTGAGGTGACGATATTCTTTCCCGCAGCCGTCAGGGCGATGATGGTATTGCTTATCGCAGCCATTCCACTATTGAGTGCCGTGACCGCTTTAGCTCCCGTCAGCGCCATCACGCGGCGCTCAAGATTCGTTACCGTCGGGTTCTGCGTGCGCGAATAATCGGGTGCAACGACGCGGCCGGTGAACGCGTCAGCCATGTCGTTGGCATTGTCGAACTCGTAAGCTACGGAGTTATAAACGGGCATGCTCAGTGCGCCGAAAGCATCGCACCGCTCAAAAGGGGTGTCGATAGCTATTGTCTCTTTCTTCATTTTGTACAAAATATATCTTTTCTTTTCTTAATTTTCAATCATAGAGCCACCGATGCTGGAAACCGATGTCGGCTTTCCGCCACCGCAGCCATTATCTGTTTGAATGACAACGTGTTAAGGTCGGGTTTTGAATCCCTTCGCCAGTCCTCCCGCACTCGTTTCCTTATACAGCGACGGGAGGTCGTGACCGGTCTGGTTCATGACGTTCACCACCCTGTCGAACGACACCCGGTGATTGCCGTCGCTGATGATAGCGTAGAGCTGAGCGTCGAGAGCGCGGCAGGCGGCAAAAGCGTTTCGCTCGATACACGGTATCTGCACGAGACCGCAAACGGGGTCGCAGGTCATTCCAAGGTGATGCTCGAGGCCCATTTCAGCGGCATACTCAATCTGCGACGGTGTGCCTCCGAAAATCTGACAGGCCGCCGCCGCAGCCATGGCGCATGCCGCTCCCACCTCGCCCTGGCATCCGACCTCTGCTCCGGAGATTGAAGCGTTCTCCTTGATGAGATTGCCGATGAGTCCCGCTGTGGCCAAGGCGTGGAGTATCCGTTCCTCGTTGAAATGATGGGTCTCGGCAAGATTGACGAGCACTCCCGGCACCACACCACAAGCACCACACGTTGGTGCAGTGACAATGGTTCCGCCGGCCGCATTCTCCTCACTGACAGCGAGTGCATAGGCGAAGACCATGGAACGGGCCTTCAGCTCCTCGCGGTAGGCGCGCGCCTTAATATAATATGTAGGGGCTTTCCGTGCCAGACTCAGCGGACCGGGCAGTGCACCCTCGTGGTTGATGCCGCGGGCCACCGCCTTGGTCATCGTCATCCACACCTCGCGCAGATAGTCCCACAGCCCGCCGTCCTCATACTGCTCCACGTACTCCCAGTAACCGCGGCCGTTCTCATCACACCACTGCTTGATATCCTTGAGTTTGGTGAGGGGATAGATTGACTTCTCGTAGAAATAATCGTCCTCGCCTTTGCCTTCCGACAGCGCGCCGCCACCGATACTGTAGACGGTCCACGAGTCGTTGGTAATTCCCTGCTGGTCAACGGAAAAAAACTTCATTCCGTTGGGGTGGAAAGGCAGGAAAATATGAGGTTCCCAGTCGATGTACACCGGAGCGACCTTCTCTAAGACATCCTTGATAGCGACGTCGGTCATGTGGCCTTTGCCGGTGGCAGCGAGACTGCCGTAGAGGACGACCTTGAACCGGGAGGCCTCAGGGTGGCGCTGAAGAAAAATCTTGGCTGCGCGCTCCGGGCCCATGGTGTGGCTGCTCGACGGTCCTTTACCTATTCTATATATGTTTCTTATTGAGTCCATTGTTGTGTTGAACGATTATTTCTGTGCTTGTCTTATTGTGTTTTGGTTATTATCCTAATAGTCTGTTGATTACAAATCGGTCTGACCGCCTCCATCGGGCTGGTCGTCGTCGGGCTCATTCCAGCGGTAACGGTTCCATTCTATCGTCTCCGTGGCCACATTAGTCCATATCTCTCCCACCTTGACAATCGTCTGTTTACGAACGAGTTTCGGCCATCCGGAGTAGAAGAAATGGTAGTCGGTGAGCAACCGTATCTCCATCGGCATGTCGATACTGTCGTTGATGAACGACTCGGTCTTATCCGAGAAATCCTTCGAGAAGATAGTGCCAAGGAGCGAATTTGTCAGAGCCTTGGCCTCGTCGGAGGGTATTGTGACGATGGAACTGTTGCGTATGAAATAGTCGCCGAGGTACGACTCGGCATCGGTGGTGTCGACATCCTCGTAGCTCACAATCGTCGTCAGATGAGTGGGATAGCCCGTCGTCGAGTCCTCGTCGTTCGTCATACCTATATTAAAGGCTTTGCCGTGGCAGGAAAACAGACCGGTCACCTCCGAGTACATTTCCCTGATGGCATCCTCGTTGTTGAAACCGAGCCTCAGCAAGCTAAGGTAGTTCTTCTTAGGCATAATCGAGTCGATGGCCGGATTCTTTGCATAGAGCTTCTCGAAGTATCCCGTTATGGCCGGGATAGCCTTATCGCGGACATCGCGCCACTTCTCCAAGCGTTCGATTTTGCCATACTCGTTCGTGGCGAAAACTACCGGAGCCTGACTCTTCGCGGCCCACATCAGACTGCTCTTGATCGAGTCCTTGCTGTTGTCCGACTTCCACGATATCGGCTCAAACTTCAGGCGGTAGCCATCGGAGGTCGAATCGGCAACGACGAGGCGGAACTTCTCCTCGGTATTGCCGGTGCGGGTGGTATCGCCGTCGGAAACGAGAACGTCCGATTTCGTGTAGACATACTCCGTGGTGTCGTTCTTGTTGAACCACGCCACGACATTGATGGTGGAGTCCTCACCGGCGGTGATGGCCTGTGTCTGTGCCCGTGCCTGAAGGGCTGTCGCCAACAGAGCGACGAGAATGAAGATAACTTTTCTCATGTTTTGTACTGTCGAAAGAGTGACACATTATATTAATACTGCAAATGTATGCATTTTTTTTCATTATTTGCTTTTGTCTTTCGTTTTTCTGAGCAAAAAACATTATTTTTGTGCTCGCTAAGAAATTAATCATAACAAAACAAGCAATTATGGCAAAAGACAACAATCAAGAACAGCAGCAGATGCAGATCTCCCTTTCTCCGGAGGTTGCAAAAGGTGTATACTCTAACTTTCAGATCGTGTCGCATGCTCCTACGGAGTTCGTCATCGACTTCGCAAACATGCTTCCCGGCCAGCCTCAGGCTCAGGTCAACTCTCGCATCATCATGACTCCGCAGGTGGCAAAGCGTCTTCTCGGTGCTCTCAACGAGAATATACAGCGCTACGAGAAGGAGTTCGGCCGCATCACCGAGCCCGGTGGCAACATGCCTCCGCGCACCATCGCTCCTTTCGGCACTCCTAAGGGCGACGCCTAAGGGCCGCACCTTTCGGGTTAACGGGCATAATGAACCCCGCTCAGCAATGAACGAGGTCCATTATGCCCGTTAATCGTTGTATATGACGTCGTCATCCAATATAAGCACGTGTTCCGAAACCATTTATTTGTTTGCACGAACAACACCAAAGGCACGATAATAGCATCCACTTACATGTAAGAATATTTCAAAATAAAATATCAATCAGTCCATCCTTGTAACCGACTCAGCTACAAGCAGATAGCAATACATGCCATTTGGCGTTCTAAAACGGTCCATTTCGGACGCTAAAACAGGCCGTTTTAGGACGCGAAACGGCCCGTTTCAGAACGCAAAACGGTACATATTGGAATCGTGTTAATATTTTTCGCAATTTTAATCACTATCCGACGGCTGTAAGAACCAGATGCGGACGAGCGGTAATGAGAAAGGGGTGCCCGATGCCGGACACCCCCTATCTATCGCGAGATGATTAGAATCACCTATGTAAGAGATTCAAACTGGCCTTTAACGGCAGTGCGTTGTTGACCTTCTCGGTGTACTTGTCGAGGGTCAGACCCGTGACCTCAGCGATGTTTTCGACATTGTCGCCGACGAGGAACGCATACTTGCCCGGCTCAACAATCCACTGACTGTCAGCCGAATCGAATGATGCCAGGTCGCGCACGGGAATAGTCATCGTGAGAGTCTCGCTCTGTCCGGGGCGCAGCTCCTTGGTCTTGGCGAAAGCCTTGAGCTCCTTGGCAGGTTTCTCGAGGTTGCCCTTGGGCGCCGTGACGTACACCTGAGCCACCTGCTTTCCGGCAGTGCGACCGGTGTTCTTGACATTGACGCTTACGACAACGTCGTTGCCCTGCTTCTTAACCTTCAGTCCGCTGAAGGCGAACGTGGTGTAGCTGAGTCCGAAACCGAAAGGATAAGCCACCGTCTTATGGAAAGTGTCGTAGTAGCGGTAACCGACATATATGTCCTCGTCGTGGTTCGAGTAGTTCACTCCCTTCAAAGCGCCTCTCGCAAACTTATCCGTGAGACCATAGTAGTCGGGCTGCTGTGGGAAGTTAGCTGTCGAGGGGTCATCGCCGATGGACACGGGCCATGTGGCTGTGAGGTGACCGCTGGGACAGACTTTTCCCGTGAGCACATCGGCAACGCTGTTGCCACCCTCCTCACCGGGCTCCCACGCCACGAGGATAGCGTCGACGCGGTCGCGCCAGCTGGCTGTCTCCATCGACCATCCGCTGTTGAGGACGACAATGACGGGCTTACCCTGACTGTGGAAGATGTCGCTGACGTGGCTGATCATCTCACGCTCTTTCTCAGTGATATTGAATTCCGACACCTCGCGGTCGATGCCCTCACCCGACTGACGGCCGAGGGTGATGATGGCAGCGTCGGCCTGCTGGGCCTCATGGCGCGTCAGACGGTCGGTGATGTCGATCTCGTCGAGTTTCGGCTGTCCCTGGTTGAGGAACCACATCTCAGGGTTCTTGTCGGCAGCGAGCTTGGCCTTGGCGTAGGGCACGTACTTCTCGTAGATGTCGGTGAGGGCCGGTGTGGTGGACACCCCGATATTCTTCAGTCCCTGAACCATGTCGACGACATAAGGAACGTTGACGCATCCCGAACCGAGGCCGCCGCTGAGGAAGTCGTAGCTGTTGACACCGAAGAGGGCAACGGTCTTCAGGTTGCGGATGGGCAGCACGCCTCCGCGGTTCTGGAGCAGCACCATACCCTCGGCAGAGGTCTGGCGTGTGACGGCAGCATGGCCCTTGAGGTCGGGGTTGTTGGTGAACTTATATTTCCGGTATGATGGGGTCTTGACGATATATTCGAGCATCTTGCGGACGTTGCGGTCGACATCCTTGATGTCTATCTTCCCGCTCTTCACGCCATCGATGATATCCTTTGTCTGCACGGGGTAGCCCGGCATCATCAGGTCGTTGCCGGCATGCACCTCGTCGGCCACGGGCAGGTCGTCGCGCTCGCCAATCCAGTCGGTCATGACGATACCCTTGAATCCCCACTCGTCGCGGAGGACGGTTGTGAGCAGGTCGTGATTGCCCTGCGAGTAGACGCCGTTAATCTTGTTGTACGACGACATGACGGTCCAGGGCTGGGCCTCGCGCACCATCTTCTCGAATCCACGGAGGTAAATCTCGCGCAGGGCCCTCTGGCTGACGCGCTCGTCGACACGTGTGCGGTCGGTCTCCTGACTGTTCACGGCGAAGTGCTTAGGGCTGGTGCCGATGCCCATGCTCTGGATGCCGTTGACCATGGCAGCACCGATGGTGCCGTTGAGGAGCGGGTCCTCGGAGTAGTATTCGAAGTTGCGGCCGCCGAGGGGATTGCGCTGGATGTTCATTCCGGGGCCGAGAATGACGTCGACACCATATTCGAGTCCTTCCTCGCCCATGGCTCTGCCCACCTGATAGACGAGCTGAGGGTTCCATGTCGAAGCCAGACAGGTGCCGATGGGGAATCCCGTGGCGTAGAAAGTCTGCGACGTTCCCTTGCGGATGGGGTCGATGTGGATGCCGGCAGGACCGTCGCTGACGACCGTCGCGGGGATGCCCAAGCGCTTGATGGCCACCGTCTGTCCGGCGGCACCGGCTACGAGTTTGGCCTGATGGCCGAGCATGGCGCCGGAACCGATGAAGCCGTCGTTGCCGTCGCCGACGAGAAGCTGGGCTTTCTCCTCGAGAGTCATCGCCTTGAGCACCTCATCGATGTTGCCGGCGTTGAGTTGTGGTGCAGGTTGTGCCATAATGGATGTTGATAATAGCAATGTGGCAAAAGCTATTAGAAGTCTTTTGTTATGCATACAAGTGTTATTGTTAGTTATTGGTCGGTGCAAATTTAGTCATTATTTCTTTCATATCCAAATGCCCCGCCCATTCATTTAGATTATTTATAAAAAAGGACCGACGGTGGCATACCGTTTCCCTACACCGGCAAAGGGGCCGTTTTAGCATGTCGGGAAATCATTAACCATTTTTATGCCGTACGATATGAAAAAACTGCAATCATTTCATTATCCATTGCCTAACTTTTTGTATCTTTGCATGGCTTTTCAGGTCAACAGTAAGACAAGACTTAAAATTTTAAAACATATACTATTATGGCAAAGAAAGCGCTATTAATGATTCTCGACGGATGGGGAATCGGTGACAAAGGCCGTGGTGACGTTATCTACAACACCCCGACCCCGTATTTGGACTATCTCAACGCCGTGTCGGCTCACTCACAGCTGCAGGCCAGCGGCGAGAATGTAGGTCTTCCCGACGGCCAGATGGGTAACTCGGAGGTCGGTCACCTCAATATCGGTGCCGGACGCGTGGTCTTCCAGGACCTCGTGAAGATCAACAACGCCATCAAGGACGGCTCAATAATGAAGAATCCGGGCATCGTGGCTGCCTACAGCTACGCCAAGGAGAGCGGCAAGAAGCTCCACATCATGGGTCTGACATCGACAGGCGGCGTGCACTCCAGCTTCGACCACCTGAAGAAACTCGTCGAAATTGGTAAGGAGTACGGTCTGAAAAATGTATTCGTACACTGCTTCATGGACGGCCGCGACACCGACCCGCACAGCGGAAAGGGCTTCATCGAGGACCTGACAAAGACGTGTGAGGCCAACGGCGCGCACATCGCCTCAATCATCGGCCGCTTCTACGCCATGGACCGCGACCACCGCTGGAACCGCGTGAAGGAGGGTTACGACCTGATAGTCAACGGAAAAGGCAAGCAGGCCACCGATATGGTGCAGGCTATGCAGGAGAGCTACGACGACGACGTCACCGATGAGTTCATCAAGCCTATCCACAACGCTACTGTCGACGGTACCATCGGTGAGGGCGACGCTGTCATCTTCATCAATTTCCGTAACGACCGCGCCAAGGAGCTCACCCAGGTGCTCACCCAGGAGGACATGCCCGACGAGGGTATGCACACCATCAAGGACCTGCACTACTTCACGATGACTCCTTACGACCCGAACTTCAAGAACGTTACCGTGCTCTTCCCGAAGGAGGATGTCAAGGATACGCTCGCCGAATATCTCAGCGGAAAGGGTCTGCGCCAGCTCCACACAGCCGAGACAGAGAAGTATGCTCACGTGACATTCTTCTTCAACGGCGGTCGCGAGGAGCCGTTCCCGGGCGAGGACCGCATCCTGGTGGCTTCGCCGAAGGTGGCTACCTACGACCTCAAGCCGGAGATGAGTGCCTACGAGGTTAAGGACAAGCTCGTCGGTGCTATCAGCACTCAGCAGTACGACTTCATCGTGGTGAACTTCGCCAATGGTGATATGGTCGGCCACACGGGTGTCTACAACGCTATTGCTAAGGCAGTTACAGCCGTCGACCACTGCGTTCACGACGTCATCGAGGCCGCAAAAGCCAACGGCTACGAGGCACTGATCATCGCCGACCACGGCAATGCCGACCACGCCATCAACGAGGATGGAACGCCGAACACTCAGCACTCGCTGAATCCGGTTCCGTTCATCTACGTCACCGACAACAACTCGGCAACGGTGAAGGACGGTCGTCTGGCCGATGTGGCTCCGTCAATACTCCATATCATGGGACTGCCACAGCCCGACGATATGACAGGTGAGAATCTTATTAACGACTAAAACGAAATCATTTCCGGTCGCCTTCCGTCACTATGGAAGGACGACCGGATTTTTATGCCATGGACGTAAGGATAGAAGAATCGTGGAAAAAAATATTAGGTGATGAGTTCGACAAGCAGTATTTCGTCGACCTCACGAGGGTTGTACACCAGGAATATCTCAACAACGAGTGCTACCCGCCTGGAAAACTCATCTTCAACGCGTTCAACCTCTGTCCTTTCGACAAGGTGAAGGTGGTGATTATCGGTCAGGACCCCTACCACGAGATGGGGCAGGCCATGGGGCTGAGTTTCTCCGTTCCCGATGGTGTGGCCATGCCGCCGTCGCTGCAAAACATCTTCAAGGAGATAGAAATGGACCTCGGCACACCGATGCCACATAACGGCGACCTCACGCGATGGGCCGAACAGGGAGTGCTGCTGCTCAACGCCACACTGACGGTGCGCGCCCATCAGGCCAACAGCCACCAGCGGTTAGGATGGCAGACGTTCACCGACGCAGCAATAAGGGCTCTCAACGCCCGCCGCGAGCATATCGTATACATGCTCTGGGGAGGGTTCGCAAAATCGAAGGAATATCTCATCGACCGCACGAAAAATCTCGTTCTCGAGAGTGTACACCCCTCACCGCTGTCGGCAAACCGCGGGGGATGGTTCGGCAACCACCAGTTCTCGCGCTGCAACGAATATCTCGTGAGCAATGGCGAGGAACCGATAAAATGGTAAACGCTACGACTGCTGTTAGCTATTATGGTGTGATGGTTCATCAGTAATAACAGGTTGATGGTCAGACGATTGTGCAATGATATATCAGCTGTAATTGGTGGCAGTAGCAATCAGTCGTGTTGAAAGTGCAAACAAAGGACAATGGATAAGCAATCTCTACATATTTTACAGATTGGCAATGTGTTAGTGTCGCCCGATATCTTCACTGAGAAATTCTGCTGCGACCTCTCCAAATGCAAGGGGGAGTGCTGCATAGAGGGTGATGCGGGTGCTCCGGTGACCCTCGACGAGACGATGGCGATAGAAAACGTGCTCGACGACGTGTGGAACGACCTGTCGGCCTCAGCGCAGAGTGTCATCGACAAGCAAGGTGTGGCCTACACTGATGTTGAGGGCGACTTGGTGACAAGCATTGTAGGGGGCCGCGACTGCGTTTTCACGCGCTACGACGACATCACCGACGACGAGGGCAATGTGGTGGAAAATTGCTGTCTGTGTGCCTTGGAGTGCGCTTTCAGGAACGGAAAGACAAAGTTCGTTAAGCCCATCTCATGCGCCCTCTACCCCATCCGGGTAAAAGACTTTGGCCATGGACTTTGCGGCATCAACTACAACCGGTGGAAAGTATGCAAGCCAGCGGTAGAAAAAGGGCGCGAACTCAACCTTCCTGTATATAGGTTTCTCAAGGATCCGCTTATCCGCCGGTTTGGAAAGGAATGGTACGACGAGCTCTGCGAGGTGGCTGCCCAACTTGGATTTTAAACTGAGCGGGCGCTGGGATAGGCCGGCAGAATCAGTTTAAAACGACAGAAATGCACTATGGACAAGGCATTACAGTCCAAATAAAGGGCCAAAAATTAGTATCCGGAAGGATAATCATTTGCGGACTACCCTCCTTTCTATACCCCATTCTACCCTCCTTTCTATACCCCGGAAATTTGGATTCGGGAAAATTATTTTGTATCTTTGCAACCGAAATAACAATAAACCACAACAAATAATATTATGACGGGACTTTACATCGTTGTTCGGTCATACGGGTTATCAGGTTACACCTTATTATATATGCCAACAAGGATGCCAAACGGCACGCATATACATGCGGAGTGCTTTTGCCATTAATGCACGGAGGTATCCGATGTCCAATATCTTACATATCATCAACGCCCTGCGGGGAGCGCGTTCAGCACCCCGCGAGAGCATTGACGATGTTAGGGTTTCAGCCTCAAAGGGCTGTAGAATATCATTCCATCAGAAGACGTTGGAGACAGAATATAGCATCTCGCTTCCACGTTTCTTCAGTTTCAGTTTCTTCGTATGTCCGTTGACCTTCACAACAGCGCTCAGAGGCTCCTTGCTGGTGATGGTATAGTTCGTCACCTTGCCGTTCTTCCATTCCATATCCACGACATAGTGGCCGCGCAGACGTATGCCAGTAATGGCTCCGTCCTTCCATTCGTCGGGCAGAGCAGGCAGAAGGGTGATTCCGTCGGGTGTGCTCCTGACGAGCATCTCGCAGACTCCGGCTGTTCCTCCGAAGTTTCCGTCAATCTGAAATGGCGGATGGGCATCGAAGAGATTAGGATAGGTGCCTCCACGATGGACAGCATCGGGACCGTTATAGTCCTGTGGCGACACGTAGCGCAGCAGGTAACGGTAGAGGCGATAGGCATGATTGCCGTCGCCGAGACGTGCCCATAGGTTTATCCTCCATCCCGTGCTCCATCCCGTGCTCTCGTCTCCCCGCATCTCGAGGGTCCGCCGGGCAGCGTCGTAGAGCTCCGGTGGCAGCGTATGACCGGGATACAGTCCATAGAGATGGCTCTGATGGCGGTGGTGGACGTCGGCATCATCCCAGTCGTAATACCATTCGTTGAGGTCGCCGTTCTTCCCTACGGTGTAAGGATGGAGCTCCTCAAGTTGTTTGGCAATCTTCTTCGTGAAGTCATTCTTAATGTCGAGTACATCAGCCGCGGCAAGAACGTTGACAAAGAGCTCGCGGATGATGGCAAGGTCGGACGTTCCGCCATAGCAGGTGGCACCCTTATAGCCTTTATCGGTGATATATTCGGCCTCCGGACTCGTGCTCGGGGCAGTGATAAGCTCATCGGGTTTGTTAGGATTCCTTACCAGCCACTCGGAGCAGAACTCCGCCGCGCCCTTCATAAGCGGGAATGCTTTACGGCGCAGGTAGTTCTTGTCGTTGGTGTAGAGGTAGTGGTCCCAGACGGCACTGACCACCCATGCGCCTCCCATATTCCAGTTGCACCACTTCGGGTCCTGCTTACCGCCACCGACGGGCGATGTCTTTGCCCAGATGTCGCTGTTGTGACAGCAGCACCATCCGTCGTTGATGCCGTAGTAGTTGCGTGCCGTGTAGATGCCATTATCGCGCAGCGACGAGACAAATCCTTCCAAAGGCTTTGTCATTTCCGACAGGTTGACGGCCTCAGCAGGCCAGTAGCACTCTTCGAGGTTGATGTTCATGGTGTAGTTGCCGTGCCATGGCGAGTAGAGATATGGCGACCACAGTCCTTGCAGCATCACCGGTGAGTTCTGATAGCGCGAGCTGGAAATGAGCAGATAGCGCCCATACTGGAAATAAAGCGTTTCCAGTGCGTCGTCGTCGGCATCCTCGGGGCCTGATATCGAGGACAGAGCGTTCGACGGAGTCTGGCCATTAGTGGCAGCAGCACCTTCATTACCAAGGGCTTTCTCGGTGCGTGCGGTGTACTCCTTGAGCAGTTTGTCGGTCGGTTTCGTGTTGTCGCACTGCTGATAACCGAGCCGGAACTTCACCCTATCGTAGAACCGCTGATAGTCGCTGACGTGGCGGTCGCGAATCATTTTGTAGGTGACGTTCTTCGTGTGCCATGCCTCGTCGGTGGCTTTCTCGATATAGTCCGAGCCCGTGGTTATCGGTTTCGCGCGTGCACCGCCAAAGCTTGTCTCGTTGACGAGATAGATGGTGACAGCGTTTGCGCCGCTGACGGTCAGCGTACTGTCGGCTCCGCTGACGGTTCCGCCATCGTTATTGAGCAGCAGGACGGTGCACGAGTGTATCGTTTCCAGCTCATCGCCCATAGCATGACCAATCATTGTGAGCTGCTTGTCGCTGGCTTTTACGTTGTGGGGGACGAGAGCGGTGAGCATAACCTTAGTGTTGATGCTCGCGGGCTTGTCGGCAGTGAGGCGGATAGCAATCAATCGGTCTGGGAATGTAGCAAAATATTCACGGTGATACCGCACCCCGCTCTGTGTGTAATCGATGTGCACGAGACTGCTGTCGATATCGAGCGTGCGCTTATAGTCGGTCACCGGCGCTTTATTATCACCGATAATGTGCAGTGTTCCGACCGGCTGGTAATCGGCACTCTCTCCTCCTTGCAGATAATGCTGCAGAGAATCGGCCAGACGATAGTCCTCGTTGAAGAGTGCCTTCCTTATTTCGGCCACCCACTTCGACGCTCCGAAGCCTTCCCCGTTGTCGACGGGGCCTCCTGTCCAGTAGGTAATGTCGTTGAGATTGATGATGTCGTCGGCAGGATCGCCATAGATGAGTCCGCCGATCTTTCCGTTTCCTATGGGCAGACTCTCCTCGAAGTATCTCGCCGGTTTGTCATACCATAGCCGCATTGGCTGTTGCTTGCAGTCGACTTGTGCTGAAGCCGAGAGCCACAGTAACGTCAGTGTAAGAAGAATAAGTTTTTTCATGTTAAAGCAGGCTATATTAGTTAAGTCATTCACAGCCACCAATGTCTCTCACAAGAGTGGCTTTTGTTTATATTTCAGAAAAAGTAATCATCAAGAAGTAATCATCAAGAAGGGGACGGTCATGCTGTCACGACCGTCCCCCCGACTATATTGTTATGCGTCAATGTTAGCGTAAGTAGCGTTTTGCTCGATGAATTCCCGTCGCGGTTCAACATCGTCGCCCATAAGCATTGAGAAAACCTCATCGGCATCAGCCGCATTCTCGATGGACACCTGCTTGAGCAGACGCTTCTTCGGGTCCATGGTCGTCTCCCAAAGCTGCTCGGGGTTCATCTCACCGAGACCTTTGTATCGCTGCGTGTGGAGCGTCTTGCCGTCTTCCACGCCCCCGCCGTACTTGTCGAGGAAAGCCTGCCGCTGCTGGTCGGTGTAGCAGTACTCGCTAATCTTCTTGTACGTGCACTTGTAAAGAGGCGGAGTAGCGATGTACAGATGTCCCTCCTCAATAACCTTAGGCATGTAACGGTAGAAGAGCGTCATGATAAGCGTGTCGATGTGAGAGCCATCGACATCGGCATCGGTCATGATTATTATCTTGTCGTAGCGCAGTTTGTCGGTGTTGCACTCAAAAGAATCGCTGTCGTCGACACCAAACCGCACTCCTATCGACTGGATGATGTTCATCACCGACTCCGCCTCGAATACGCGGTGACGCTGAACCTTCTCGACGTTGAGGATTTTTCCTCTCAGCGGAAGGATAGCCTGTGTGTACCGGTCGCGGCCCTGCTTTGCCGATCCACCAGCCGAATCACCCTCGACGAGGAAGATTTCGCACTTCTTCGGGTCCTTGTTTGAGCAGTCGGCAAGCTTTCCGGGCAGTCCGCCACCGCTCATAACGCTCTTGCGCTGTACGCTCTCACGTGCCTTGCGGGCAGCAATACGTGCTGTGGCAGCGAGGATAACCTTATTGCAGATGAGCTTAGCCTCCTCGGGATGCTCCTCGAGATAGTCGGTAAGAGCCTCACCGACAGCCTGCTGCACGGCTCCGGCCACCTCACTGTTGCCGAGCTTTGTCTTTGTCTGACCCTCAAACTGAGGTTCTGCCACCTTGATGGAGATGACGGCAGTGAGACCCTCACGGAAGTCCTCACCGCTGATTTCGATCTTCGCCTTTTCTATCTGCTTCGATATCTGCGGGTCATGATCGGCATAAGCCTTGAGCGTACGGGTCAGCGCAATGCGGAATCCCGTGACGTGGGTACCACCCTCAATGGTGTTAATATTATTGACATAAGAGTGCAGGTTCTCCGTATAATCGGTGTTATACATTATCGCCACCTCGATAGGCACTCCCTGCTTCTCTGTCTTGAGATAGATGACATCGTCGAAGAGGTGCGTGCGGTGACGGTCAATATAGCGGACAAACTCCTTCAGACCGTCCTTGGCGTGGAACACCTCGGTGCGTGTCTTACCCGTCTCAGGGTCGGGACGCAGGTCGGTGAGCGTGATGCGGATACCAGCATTAAGATAAGCGAGCTCACGCATACGGCGCGCCACGATATCCCACTTGAACGTTGTAGTAGTGAAGATGGTTGGATCGGGCCAGAACTGCTGCCTTGTGCCGGTGCGGTCGGTATTGCCGACGACCTTCACGGGATACAGAGGCTTTCCTTTCTCGTACTCCTGCTGGTAGATCTTTCCATCGCGGAAGACCTGCGATTTCATGTGAGTGGAAAGAGCGTTGACACAGCTCACACCGACGCCATGGAGTCCGCCGCTGACCTTATATGAGCCTTTGTCGAACTTACCACCGGCATGGAGGACCGTCATAACGACCTCCAGGGCACTCTTGTGCAACTTTTTGTGCTCATCGACAGGAATACCGCGACCATCGTCCTCGACGGTACATGAGCCGTCGACACCGATAGTAACCTCGATGTTCTGGCAGAAGCCTGCCATAGCCTCATCGATAGAGTTGTCAACAGTCTCGTTGATGAGATGATGGAGACCCTTCTCCGAGATGTCTCCAATATACATGGCAGGGCGCTTGCGCACTGCCTCCAAGCCCTCAAGGACTTGTATATTTTTCGCCGAATAGTTCTCTTCGGCCTCTTTATCTGCTGCCATTTTTATTAGATTCAGTTTATAGTTGCAAAGATACGAAAAATTGTTGAGGTTTGGAAATTTTGCTGTGTTTAATTATGTAAAAAGAACATAGGCCGCAATCCTATGTAGAATACGACTTACACATAAAGAACAAGGGCCGTATTCCGATGTGGAATACGACCCCAGACTATATTTTTAATGCTATGACTTTAACTTCAACGAGAGGTTATCCCAGAGCTGCGATATGACGGCTCAGGCTTGACTTCAGGTTAGCTGCCTTGTTCTTGTGGATAATGTTGGTCTTTGTCAGCTTGTCAAGCATTTTCTGAACAGAAGGATAGAGCTTTACTGCCTCGTCCTTGTCTGTAACGGCACGCAGTTTGCGCACTGCATTACGCATGGTCTTTGCATAGTACTTGTTATGCAGAGCCTTCTTCTTGTCCTGGCGGATTCTCTTAAGATTTGATTTGTGATTTGCCATCTTCTATGTCTATTTTTTATATTTCTACGTTTACCGACTATAAAGTCATGAGTACTCCCTAGCAGAATCGAACTGCTCTTTAGAGAATGAAAATCTCTCGTCCTAACCGATAGACGAAGGGAGCGACGCTATTTTTTTGCGGGTGCAAAGGTACTTATATTATTGGAAATGACCAAATTTTACAGAATAAATTTTCGTAAATGACTGTAAATTTGTACTTTTGCATATATTTTTGGCTCTTATATGGATGTAAAAACCACAGCTGTAGTATTACGGACGATAAAATACGGCGACTCGTCGCTCATTGTCGACATGCTCACCGAGCAGATGGGACGGGTGTCTTTTCTCGTCCGCACGCCCAAGACTCAGAAGGGCAAGCTCAAGAAGCAGCTCTTCCAGCCTCTGACGATTCTCTCCCTTGTCTTCGACTACCGCCAGCGTTCGTCGCTGCAGCGAATCCGCGACATAGCCATCGCGGTTCCTTACATCACCATTCCGGCTGTCGCGCCGAAGATTGCTACGGCCATGTTCCTTGCTGAATTTCTCTCTTACGTCACCCGTGACGAACAGCGCAACACCCCGCTTTTCGAGTATATAGTGTCGAGTCTGCGGTGGCTCGACGATGCCGACAGCGGCTATGCCAATTTCCATCTGGTGTTCATGATGCGGCTGAGTCGCTTCATCGGTTTCTGGCCCAACCTCGACGACTATTGCGAGGGGTGTCTTTTCGACCTCCGCGAGGCCCGTTTCACCACCGTGGCACCGCTCCACAACGACGTACTGAAGGCTGCCGAGGCCCGACAAGTGTGCACCCTTATGCGTATGAGCTACAGCAACATGCACGTTTTCCGCATGAACCGCTCACAGCGCAACCGCATCACCGACATCATCCTGCTCTTCTACCGGCTGCACGTGGCCGACATGCCGGAGATGAAAAGTCTCGCGGTGCTGAAGGAGCTGTTCGATTGAGAATCCGAGAAGAGCGGCTCCACTCCACCCCACTACTCATTACTCACAGCCATCAGGCTCACTCCATGAACACAAAATAGACTGCGGCGACGAGGCAGAGGAACGCCGCCGCATGATTCCAGTGGAGCGTCTGACCCTGAAAGAGGATATTGGCCACGGTGGCAAAGACTATCAGCGATACGCACTCCTGGATAACCTTCAGCTGGACGAGCGAGAACGGACCGCCGTTGCCGTTGAATCCCAGGCGGTTGGCGGGCACCTGAAAGCAATACTCGAAGAAGGCGATACCCCACGAGAACACAACGACACCCATCAGCGGCCAATTGCTGCTGACACCCGACTGCTGGAGGCGCAGATGACCGTACCAGGCCAGAGTCATAAAGATATTGCTCACGAAGAGCAAAACTACTGTTTCAATTCCCTGAATCATATTTATTGTTTCTTAGCGGCCGCAAAATTACACAATTTTTCCGAACCGCGGGCAATTGGCGAAGAATCTTCTTCGGTCACCACCCTGCCAGACCCCGACCACAATTGCGCCCAACAGCGTCCATAGGAAGGAAAAGCAATAATGGTAATACAATAATAAATGTGGGTAAGCGCAGTTTGGTATAATGTTTGTACTTTTGCAATCGAAAGAAAAAACAACATATTACAAATAGAACTTATGGAAATAATCAAGGACAGACAGTTTGGCGGTGAGCGCCCGCTTTTCGGCATTCACGACACGAAACTCGACAATATAACCATCACCGACGGCGAATCAGGAATAAAGATGTGCCGCAACATAGAGTGTAACAACTCCAAATTCTACGGCAAATACCCCTGGTGGCACGTCGACGGAAGCGTGATAACCAACTGCTATTTCGACCCGAAATCGCGTTCGGCGATATGGTACAGCAACGACATGGTGATGAAGGATACGGTCATCGACGCGCCGAAGCTCTTCCGCGAGATGAAGAATGTAAGCCTTGAGAACGTAAAAATCAACGATGCCGACGAGACATTCTGGCGCATCGACGGTCTGAAGCTGAAGAATGTGGAGCTCCACGGAGGCTCCTATCCGTTCATGTTCTCGAAGAACATATACGTCGACGGCCTCGTCAGCGACTCGAAATACGTGTTCCAGTACTGCCAGAACGTTGAGATCCACAACGCCAAAATCACCACCAAGGACTCGTTCTGGGAGTGCGACAACGTGACCGTGTACGACTCCGAGCTCGACGGCGAGTATCTGGCATGGCACTCGAAGAACATCACCCTCGTCCGCTGCCACATCAGTGGCGAACAGCCTCTGTGCTACTCCGACAACATCGTGCTGCGCGACTGCACTTTCGACGCTGCCTGCGACCGTGCTTTCGAGGACTGCACGAACATCGACGCCAAGATTAAAGGCAGCATAACGAACATCAAGAACCCGATATCGGGCCACATCACCGCCGAGAAGATTGGGTCGGTGACCTACAACGAGTTTGCCAAAGGTCACGACACCGTCATCGAGGAGACGAAATAAGCCCAATCCACATATTATATAAGGTAGGAAATGAATATCAACAACGACAAGAATACTGACTGCCGCCACAACGAATGGTTCGACACCATCGTCCGACGCCGTGGCAGCGGAAGCATGAAATGGGATGCTGCCGCCGACGACGATGTCATCCCGATGTGGGTGGCCGACATGGACTTCGTCGCCGCACCAGCCATCAGGGAGGCCCTGCGGCGCCGCGTGGAGCACGGAGTCTATGGTTATGAGCAAGTGCCCCAAAGCTACTACGATGCCATAGTGCGGTGGTTCGACCGGCGCCACGACTGGCACATCGACCGGCAGTGGATAATCTACACCAGCGGTGTGGTGCCGGCACTGTCGGCAACGATAAAGGCGCTGACGATTCCCGGCGACAACGTGCTCATCCAGAGCCCCGCCTACAACTGCTTCTTCTCGTCGATACGCAACCAGGGCTGTCAGATTCTCGAGACAGCACTAATCCGACAAAATGGCAGATACGTCATGGACTGGCAGGACTTCGAGGCTAAATGTGCCGAGGAGAAGACCACGCTGTTCGTTCTCTGCAACCCCCACAACCCCACGGGAAGGGTTTGGACACCGGAGGAACTGCGGAAGATGAACGACATCTGCATGAAGCACGGCGTGAAGGTGGTCAGCGACGAAATCCACTGTGAGCTCGTCATGCCCGGCCATAGATTCACGCCCTTCGCCGCCGTCAGCGAGAAGTGCGAGCGGAATGTGGTGACCCTCAACTCGCCGTCGAAGAGTTTCAACATCGCCGGACTCCAGATTGCAAACATCATCTGCCGCAACGACGAATGGCGACGGCGCATCGACCGCATTATAAACATCTTCGAGGTGTGCGACGTCAACCCTTTCGGACCCGCCGCCCTCGAGGCCGCCTATAATGAAAGTGAGGAATGGCTCGACGCGCTGAACGTTTATATATCGGACAACTACCGCTGGCTGATCGAATACTTCGGCCGCGAGGTGCCGCAACTGAAGGTTACGAGTCTTGAGGGCACCTATCTCGTGTGGGTCGACATATCGGCGACGGGCCTCGACTCGACGACTCTCGCCGACCGGTTGCTCCACGACGGTCACGTGATGATTAGTGCCGGGACAATGTACGGACAGACGACGGGCCGCGACTTCATACGAATAAACATCGCCTGTCCGCGGAAAACGATGATCGAGGGACTGCAAAGGATTGCCGCCACAATAAAGCCTCTCATCGCGAAAACCAACTGATGATTAAACATTAGTTAACGCTAAAATCGTAGAAAAAGAAACATTTGTGCATCGTTGTCGCTAAAACTTGCTATCTTTGCACCAAAGTAAAGATAACAGGCACCATGCGAAACGATGCATCAAAGAATAAACTGAACCTCATCCAGCTCCTCCTCGACGGCAACGACTACGGGCTGGATGAGATTTGCGAGAAACTCAGTATCTCGCGACGAAATTTTTATTACCTTGCAGGATTCCTGCGCGAAAATGGATTTGACGTCTTCAAATCCGAGAACAAATCATATCACATAGACCGACGGTCGCCGTGGATAGCCAAAATCGCCGAATCGATGCGCCTCACCGACGACGAACTGACCACCCTTCGCAGTCTGCTCATCATGGTGGGCAACGGCAACGGACCGATAAACTCGCTGCGGCAGAAATTTGAAGCCGCCTACAACATCACGAAGGTGGACAGCGTTCCTGAGATGAGAAGGCAGAACATGATTCTCCGTAAGCTCACTAATGCCATCCAGCACAAGCTCACCGTGAGACTCATCAACTACTCGTCGCCTCACAGCCACACCGTTAAGGACCGCATCGTCGAACCGTTCCTGATGATGAACAGCAACCGCGACGTGCGCTGCTACGAGCTGACAACATCGATGAACAAGACGTTCAAGGTGGCGAGAATTGCCGACGTGGAGGTGCTCACCGACCACTGGACGAACGAGGCCGACCACCGGCAGATCTACACCGACATCTTCATGTTCAGCGGCGAGCAGCACTACACCGTCAGACTGCGCCTCGGACTGCTGGCCCACAACCTCTTCCTGGAGGAGTATCCGCAGGCAAGCCGGAACATAAAGCCCGACGGCGACGACCCGAGCCACTGGATTCTCGAGCTCGTCGTGTGCGATTATCGTGGGGTGGGACGCTTCGTCATCGGTCTGTACGACGACATTGAGGTCCTTGGCTGCGACTCGTTCAAAGCTTACATCAGGGAGAAGATAGAAAAGATGTATAATAAGAATAATCTTGACAAAACAAAAGAATAAAACTGTATCGGCCGTTTTGCGTTCTGAAACGGTCCGTTTTAGACTGCAAAACGGCCCGTTTTAGCTTGCGAAACGGCCTGTTTTGCAACGCAAAATGGCATGTATTGCGAAGTGATTGATTATCAACGACTTACAGAAACTGACAAGTAAGATTGACGATTCTGAATTATTTTTACACAAAACGCTTGTCAAACGATTGCAATCTTTACCTGTGTTTTATTGATTTATCTCAATAAAGTTGGATTTCGGGATTAATATTCAATAAAGATTCATTGAAAACGGGCAATACGTTTGTAACTTTGCCACAGCAAAACACCATTGGTGGGATGCTTATTCAGGATAGAAAACAAAAAGAGAAAGTTATGACGAACAAGAAACTTATCATTTACAACGTCGCAGAACAGAGCGATACCGATGCTCGCATTGCGCGCATGATGGCAAGCCGTCATGAGATTTCAGCATCGACAATGAAGAACGGAAAGTAATTCGGATTCACTCAGTTGAAAAAAGAGAGAAAGCATAAGGGTGCCCGACCACAGAGGTTGGGCACCCTTTTTCATTGCCGGATGTCGTGCGACTGCCGTATGACAGCCGACGCCGTCACTTATTTACCCAAGAACACGAATGGAACGGCACTCGTGAGCCATTCGGACTGCGTTCCGTCGGCGAAGATTCCACCGGCTATAATCTGCAAGCGCAGTTTGTTCTGACTGTTAATCTGTCCGTAAGAGTAGGCCGTATTGACGTAGAACGGCACCATAACCTTATGCGTAGCACCACCATAGGTGAGCTGCACCTGAGGGGTCACGGGATTGATGAGGAATGCCACCGGCGACACATTGGTGAAGCCGATGTAGCACTTCATGTCCTGCGGAGGCAGCTGGCTGAAGGCCTTGCTGACGGCGGTATCGCTGACGTACTTGCCAATAACGCTGATGGGGAAGTCCTTGATGGTCATGACGCTGTCGGAAGCGATGGTCCAACTGATGGCCACACTGTCGAGGCTGGTCTTTGATGTTGATGCGTCAACTTTGTTGTAGTAGAGATAGCCGCTATGGGTACCGCGCACCTGATTGAACGCCGCAGCCCTCTCCTCAGGAGTTAAGGTGCGCACATTGTCGTCATCGTCGTTACACGAGGTGAAGGTGACACTCACGGCTGCAAGGCAGACCAACATCAATGAAATCAATTTCAGTTTCTTCATAATTGCTTTTTGTTTATTTGTTTATTATTCTTTGTTCCGAATGTTTTCACCACATAAATGCAGTGAGAACGACGATATTGCCTGCACGGCGGGTTAAAGAACGTTAACGCCGCCAAAAGCAGGCAATGTTCCCCTATCTTTGCATTTAAATAGGTGAAAACGATGATAAGAATTCTGGATGCAGACAAGGAGAAACAGCTGTTAAGGCTTTTCGACAGGGGCGATGCTTCTGCCATGGACCGTCTGTATGCCGAATATGCCGACTATCTGGCCGGTGTCTGCTACCGCTATGTGGGCAACGACGACGATATGAAAGATGTGCTCCAGGAGGCTTTCATCAAGATTTTCACACGCATAGGCAGCTTCGAATACCGCGGTCGGGGGTCGCTGAAGGCATGGATGACGCGCATCGTCGTCAACGAGTCGCTGACGTTCCTGCGACGGAACGCGGCGGCGGCCGAGACACCGATAACCGGCGACACCCCCGACACTGCCGACGACACGCCGACAACGGAGGGCATCGACGCGGCTACGCTCATGGGTATGGTGGCGCGGCTGCCCGAAGGTTATCGCGTGGTGTTCAACCTCTTTGCCATCGAAGGCATGAGCCACAAGGAGATCGCTGACGAACTTGGCATCACGCCGAGCACATCGGCATCGCAGTTTTTCAAGGCAAAGAGGATGCTGGCAAGAATGATAAACGAGTATAGGAGGAAGAATGAATAAGGAAACGAAATGGACTGACGACCTCAGACGGAAGGCCGACGCCTACAGGCGCAAGGCTCCGGAGGGTCTCCTCGGCGACATCAAGAGGGAGATGGCGCAAAGAGGTGTCGTGGCCGGTGGCAACCACCGGAGGATGACGGTTGTCTGGATGCGTCGCGTGGCCGTGACAGCAGCCGTGGCGGCAATGGCCGCGCTTGTCGTCAGGATGGTGTGGCCGGTCGGCGAAACGCCGTCAGTGGCCGTTACGGGGCACCAGTCTGAAAGCCAAGCGCACACTGCTGAGCGTAAAATGATGGCCGAAACGACCGAGGGCGGTTCCTCGGCAAACGGCAGGAGGACCATAGGCGGAGCCGTTGCTGCCGCGATGCAACGCATAGCCGGGGCTGTCGGCGGGAAAACAGAGGCAGCTGCAGTCGCTGAAGGCATAGCATCAGATGAAAAATTGATGGCTATAGCCAGCAAGAATGAGGATAATGATGACGATGGAGCGACGATAGAGCCTGACAATGAAGCTCTTGGCAGTGAGGCAGAGAGCAAAGCAACAGCGCAACGGCCTTCAGCCCTTATGGCTCCGGCGGCAATAAAGGAAAGCAGGAGCAACAGAACAACAAATTGGTATGCCAAGAGCAGCGATGCCACCACGGCCGTTTCGGGTCGCCGGCACGGTATGGCGTTAGCGATGAATTATACCGGTATGGGCACGGCAAGCAGTGGTCAGGGCATTGTGGCAGCCAATGTGGCCTCCGACCCGGTGTGTTTCGGTCTGCAGGAAATTCCCAACGACGGTGCGCTGTCGAAGGCTGCAATGCCAGCAACGACGACCGCGCATCATGATATGCCGGTGAAATTAGGTGTCAGTCTGCGATATGATATAGACAATCGTTGGAGCGTTATGACAGGAGTGAACTACAGCTATCTCTCGTCGGCCATAACGGTGAAAGGATTGTCGGAGGAGTCGTTTTCGAAACAGAAACTCCACTACGTCAGCTTGCCCATAATGGTAAGCTACAGCGTGTGGCGCACGAAGAATTTCAATGTCTACGTGGCTGCCGGCGGTGAGGCCGCAAAGTTGGTAAAGGGCAAGGCCGCCGTGGAGGAGGTATCCTACAGCTCAACGACACCGACAAAACACGACCAGAGCATCACCGAGCACCGACTGCAATACTCCCTCAGCGGGCTGGCGGGAGTAGAGTTCAATGCCACCGACAGGATGAGCGTATATGCCGAGCCGGGGTTCACGTATTTCTTCGACAATCATTCCCCGGTGGTGAATATCTATAAAGACAAGCCCGCTCAGTTCACCATCAATCTCGGGCTCCGCCTCGACCTTGGCTCTGCACGCCGCAAATAGCTAACCTATAAGGATTTATAGATTTCTATAGATTCTATAGTTTCTATAGATTCTATAGTTTCTATAGACTGCTGAGCATAATCTTCTTCGCCTACGGGCACAAAAAAAGCCCCCCAAAAATGGGAGGCTCTTTTTATATAAAGCATTGATTACTGTTCTTTCGGAGCTTCGTTGACTTCCTGGCTTGCAAAGTCGAGGACATTCTTCTTGTTGGCTTCCATGCGCTCGTAGTCTTCTTTCGAGCCTACGACGAGCTTCTGCCACTGCTTCAGACCGGTACCGGCAGGGATGAGGTGTCCGCAGATAACGTTCTCCTTCATTCCCTCGAGGTAGTCGGACTTGCCGCGGATAGCAGCCTCGTTGAGAACCTTCGTTGTCTCCTGGAACGATGCAGCACTCATGAAACTCTTCGTTCCTAAGGCAGCGCGGGTGATACCCTGCAGCACCTGAGTAGCCGTAGCCGTGCGTGCATCGCGGACCTGTACAGGCTTCTTGTCGCGACGCTTGAGGGCTGAGTTCTCCTCACGCAGCTTGCGGACGGTAAGAATCTGACCCTTGTAGCAGTTCTCGCTGTCACCCGGATCGGTAACGACTTTCTTACCCCAGATGCGGTCGTTCTCGGCAGCGAAGTCGAGTTTGTCGACGAGTTCCTGCTCGAGGAAGGTGGTATCGCCGGCATCGTTGATCTGGACCTTGCGCATCATCTGACGCACAATAATCTCGAAGTGCTTGTCGTTGATGGCCACACCCTGCAGACGATAGACGTCCTGAACCTCGTTGACGATGTACTCCTGGACTGCCGTAGGACCCTTGATGGCAAGGATATCGGCTGGAGTGACCTCACCGTCGCAGAGAGGCGTTCCGGCGCGCACAGCATCGCGCTCCTGGACAAGGATCTGGCGCGACAGAGGAACAAGGTAGCTCCGCTGGTCGCCGGTCTTGGAGGTGATGATAATCTCCTGATTACCACGCTTTACCTTACCCATCGATACCTCACCGTCGATTTCGCTGACGACAGCAGGATTCGACGGGTTGCGGGCCTCGAAGAGCTCCGTGACACGTGGCAGACCACCGGTGATATCGCCGGCACCGCTCGACATGTTACGCGGAATGCGGACAAGGGTAGCACCGGTAGAGATGGTCTGACCGTCCTCAACGGCGATATGTCCCTTAACCGGGAAGTTATATGTGGCCAGGACCTGACCGTTCTTATCGTGGATCTCAACCTGCGGAACCATTGTACGGTCCTTAGGCTCGATGATGATGCGCTCGGTCATACCGGTAGTATCATCGGTCTCGCTGTGGAAGGTGACACCCTCGACGACGTTCTTGAACTTCAGAGTACCGGCATATTCGCTGACGATGACACCGTTGAACGGATCCCACTTTGCAATGACATCGTCTTTCTTGACCTCATCGCCTTCCTTGAAGTAGAGTGTGCTACCGTAAGGAACGTTAAGCGTGGAGAGCACGATATCGGTCTTCGGGTCGCGGAAACGGATTTCGGTCAGGTGGCTGACGACCATCTGGCACTTCTGGTCCTCATCATCGACGAACGGAACGGCACGGAGCTCATCGAACTCAATCTTTGCGTCGTACTTCGAAACGATACGTGAGTTGGAACCGGCACCACCGGCAATACCACCGGCGTGGAACGTACGGAGGGTAAGCTGCGTACCCGGCTCACCAATAGCCTGTGCGGCAATGACTCCTACGGCCTCACCAATCTGCACCATGCGGGCGGTAGCGAGGTTACGGCCATAGCACTTACGGCAGACACCCTTCTTGCTCTCGCAGGTGAGCACCGAACGGATTTCGACCATCTCGATACCTGCATCCTCGATAGCCTTGGCCTTGTCCTCAACGATTTCCTCGCCGGCAGCGACGATAAGCTCACCGGTATGAGGATTGACAACGTCGTGGACTGATACACGGCCGAGAATTCTCTCATACAGAGAAGAGATAACCTCGTCGCCGCTCTTCAGTGCTGTGCACTCAAGACCGCGGAGGGTTCCACAGTCGTCCTCGGTGATAATGACATCATGAGAGACATCGACCAGACGACGGGTAAGGTATCCGGCATCGGCAGTCTTCATGGCGGTGTCGGCAAGTCCCTTACGGGCACCGTGTGAGGAGATGAAGTACTCCAGCACCGACATTCCCTCCTTAAAGTTCGAAAGGATAGGGTTCTCAATGGTACCACGTCCCTCAGCACCAGCCTTCTGAGGCTTAGCCATAAGGCCACGCATTCCGGCAAGCTGAGCAATCTGGTCGGCAGAACCACGGGCACCGGAGTCAAGCATCATATATACGGCGTTGAAGCCCTGGTCGGCCTCGGTCATGTGCTTCATGACGGCGGTCTTCAGACTGTTGTTGACGTGGGTCCAAGTATCGATAACCTGGTTGTAACGCTCGTTATCGGTGATGAAACCCATATCGTAGTTATTCGTAATCTCATCGACCTCTTCCTGACCCTTGTTGACGATGTCTTCCTTCTCAGGCGGAACGATGATATCGTCGAGGTTGAACGACAGTCCTGCAAGGTACGACATACGATAACCAAGGTTCTTGATACCGTCGAGGAACGAGCAGGCCCTTGCCATACCTACCGACTTGATAACGTCGGCGATAAGGCCACGGAGCGATTTCTTAGAGATGACACCGTTGAAGTAGCCAATCTCGTCAGGGATAATCTGGTTGACGATGACACGTCCGACAGAGGTCTCGACGAGATGTTTCTGTATCTTTCCGTCGATAAGGTCCTTAACGACGACCTTCACAGAGGCGTGGAGGTCGCAACGGCCTTCGTTGTAAGCTATGACAGCCTCCTCAGGACCGTAGAAGGTAAGGCCCTCGCCCTTGGCTCCCGGACGGAGCTTGGTGATGTAATAAAGACCGAGCACCATATCCTGCGACGGAACAGTGATAGGAGCACCGTTAGCAGGGTTCAGGACGTTGTGGCTCTGGAGCATCAGAATCTGCGCCTCGAGGACAGCCTCGTTGCTCAGTGGGAGGTGCACAGCCATCTGGTCACCATCGAAGTCGGCGTTGAACGGCGTACATGCTAACGGGTGCAGCTGGATAGCCTTACCCTCGATGAGCTTCGGCTGGAAGGCCATAACCGACAGACGGTGAAGCGTCGGGGCACGGTTCAGAAGGACTGGATGTCCCTTCATGACATTCTCGAGGATGTCCCAGATAACAGGCTCGCGACGGTCGACGATCTTCTTTGCGCTCTTCACAGTCTTCACGATACCGCGCTCAATGAGTTTGCGGATAATAAACGGCTTGTAAAGCTCTGCTGCCATGAGTTTTGGCAGACCGCACTCGCCCATGTTAAGCTCTGGACCGACGACGATAACCGAACGTGCTGAATAGTCGACACGCTTACCGAGGAGGTTCTGACGGAAACGGCCCTGCTTACCTTTCAGTGAGTCGGACAGTGACTTCAGAGGACGGTTGCTCTCGCTCTTGACGGCTGTGGCCTTGCGGCTGTTGTCGAAGAGAGAGTCGACAGCTTCCTGAAGCATACGCTTCTCATTACGGAGAATGACTTCCGGAGCCTTAATCTCCATGAGTCGCTTCAGGCGGTTGTTACGGATGATGACACGACGATAGAGGTCGTTGAGGTCGGACGTTGCGAAACGGCCGCCATCAAGCGGAACAAGCGGACGGAGCTCTGGCGGAATGACAGGAATAATCTTCATGATCATCCACTCCGGACGGTTCACGCCCTTCGACTGACGGAAAGCCTCCACAACCTGAAGGCGCTTCAGGGCTTCGGTCTTACGCATCTGCGACGAGTCGGTAGTGGCACGGTCGCGGAGCTCACCGGCCAGACGGTCGAGGTCGAGATCCTTCAGGAGGTCGTAGATAGCCTCTGCGCCCATCTTGGCGATAAACTTCTTTGGATCAGAGTCGTCGAGATGGTCGTTGCTCTCGGGAATGCGGTTATCGACGAGGTTCATATATTCATCCTCAGTGAGCAGGTCGAGTTTGTGCGAGCCGTTGAGGTCCTCACCGTTCTCGTCCTTCATACCCTCTGCCACACCGGGGTTGATAACGATATACTTCTCGTAATATATGACGGCATCGAGTTTCTTCGTCGGCAGTCCGAGAAGGTATCCAATCTTGTTAGGCAGACTGCGGAAGTACCAGATGTGGGCCACCGGCACAACAAGCTCGATATGTCCTGCACGCTCACGGCGTACTTTCTTCTCAGTAACTTCAACACCGCAACGGTCGCAGACGATACCCTTGTACCGGATGCGCTTGTACTTTCCGCAGGCGCACTCATAGTCCTTTGTCGGACCGAAGATACGCTCGCAGAACAGACCGTCGCGCTCTGGCTTGTAGGTACGGTAGTTGATGGTCTCCGGTTTCGTAACCTCACCATAGGAGTTCTCAAGAATCTCCTCCGGCGATGCCAGTCCGATGGTAATCTTGCTGAAATTACTCTTTACTTTATTATCTCTTTTGAAAGCCATATTTTCTTTTTAAGTTTATGAGTTTAAAAGTTTTTTAGTTTTGTAAGTTCTTAGTTTTATAAGTTCTCAAGCCTGCGCGTGCCACAAACAGATGAAGGATGTGGTAGGTCAGACCCGAAAACTCAAAAACTAAAAGACTTAGAAACTCATTCGAGCTTGATGCTCAGTCCGAGACCGCGGAGCTCATGGAGCAGCACGTTCAGCGACTCTGGAATTCCCGGTGTAGGCATTGGCTCGCCCTTGACGATAGCCTCGTAAGCCTTGGAACGTCCCTGGACATCGTCCGACTTGATGGTAAGCATTTCCTGAAGCACATGAGAGGCACCAAAGCCCTCAAGTGCCCATACCTCCATCTCTCCGAAACGCTGGCCTCCGAACTGTGCCTTACCGCCGAGCGGCTGCTGAGTGATAAGACTGTACGGGCCGATAGAGCGGGCGTGCATCTTGTCCTCGACCATGTGACCGAGCTTAAGGAAGTATGTTATACCCACTGTTGCCTGCTGGTCGAAACGCTCTCCGGTCTCACCATCGTACAGATAGGTTGAGCAGAGGTTTGGCAGTCCGGCCTTGTCGGTCCACTCTTTCAGGTCGTCAAGTTTCGCACCGTCGAAGATTGGAGTAGCGAACTTGACACCGAGGCGCTTACCAGCAGCACCAAGGATAGCTTCAAAGATCTGTCCCAGGTTCATACGCGATGGCACACCCATAGGGTTCAGTACCAGATCGACAGGACGTCCGTCGGCAAGGAATGGCATATCCTCCATACGAACAATCTTCGAGACGATACCCTTGTTACCATGGCGTCCGGCGAGCTTATCACCAACCTGAATCTTACGCTTCTTAGCAATGTACACCTTGGCCATCTGAAGGATACCCGAAGGCAGCTCATCACCGATAGTGATGGCAAACTTCTTACGTTTGAGCTCGGCATCCATCTTCTTGTATTTGCGGATGTAGTTCATTATCAAGCGCTGGATGAGGTTGTTGGTATGCTCATCGTCGGTCCAGCCGCTACTCTGAATGCCCTCATAGTCGAGGTTCTTGAGAGCTGCCACGGTGAACTTGGCACCCTTGGTGATAATCTCTGCATCGGAATAGTCCTTGATGCCCTCAGAGGTCTTATCCTCAGTAAGCGTCATCAGGCGATCGACAAGCATGTCCTTCAAGTCGTTTGCCTTTGCCTCATACTCCTCGTCAATCTTTGCAAGGGTAACCTTATCCTGCTTTTTGCTCTCACGAGTCTTGATGGCACGTGAGAAGAGCTTCTTATCGATGACGACACCGCTCAGCGAAGGATTGGCTTTCAAAGAAGAATCCTTAACATCGCCGGCCTTGTCACCGAAGATAGCACGGAGGAGTTTCTCCTCAGGCGAGGGATCGCTCTCACCCTTAGGCGAAATCTTACCGATGAGAATATCGCCCGGCTCGACACGCGCACCGACACGGATGATACCGTTGTCGTCGAGGTCCTTAGTGGCTTCCTCACTGACATTAGGAATATCGGAAGTGAATTCCTCCACACCACGCTTTGTCTCACGAACGTCGAGTGAATACTCATCAACGTGGACAGAAGTGAGGACGTCCTCACGCACCATACGCTCCGAAATGACCACGGCATCCTCGTAGTTGTAACCCTTCCAAGGCATATATGCCACAAGGAGATTACGGCCGAGAGCCAGCTCGCCATTCTCAGTGGCATAACCCTCTGTAAGGATATCGCCCTTCTTCACGCGCTGTCCCTTGTTACAGATTGGGCGCAGGTCGACAACCATGTTCTGGTTTGTGCGGCGGAACTTAGGAATGCGGTATTCCTTTGTAGCAGGCTCGAAGCTTACAAACTCATCGTCCTCGCTGCGGTCGTAGAGGATACGTATTGTTGTTGCGTCAACATATTCTATTACACCGTCGCCCTCAGCAGTAATCTGGGTACGGCTGTCCTCACAGACCTGTTTCTCCAGTCCTGTTCCGACGATAGGTGCATCGTTGTGGAGCAGAGGAACGGCCTGGCGCATCATGTTACATCCCATCAGAGCACGGTGACCGTCGTCATGCTCGAGGAACGGGATAAGTCCTGCCGACACAGAGGCGATCTGCTGCGGCGAGACATCCATAAGGTCGACATCCTCTGGCGGCACTACAGGATAATCGGCATCCTGACGGCACTTGACAGTCTTGCGGATGAACGTACCATCGTCGTTCAAAGGAGCATTACCCTGACCGATAATCTTCTCCTCTTCCTCCTCTGCGGTGAGATAAATGACATCCTCGTTCTTCATATCGACCTTTGCGTTCTCCACCTTTCTGTAGGGAGTAACGATAAATCCGAGGTCGTTGATCTTTGCATACATGCAGAGCGAAGAGATAAGTCCGATGTTCGGGCCCTCAGGCGACTCGATAGGACAAAGACGGCCGTAGTGAGTATAGTGTACGTCACGGACCTCGAATCCGGCACGCTCACGCGACAGACCGCCAGGACCGAGAGCCGAGAGACGGCGCTTATGAGTAACCTCAGCCAACGGGTTTGTCTGGTCCATGAACTGGCTCAACGGGTTTGTACCGAAGAAACTGTTTATAACGCTCGAGATAGTCTTGGCGTTAATAAGGTCAGTCGGCTGGAACACCTCATTGTCACGAACATTCATGCGTTCACGGATGGTACGGGCCATACGTGCCAATCCAATCGAGAACTGGTTGCTGAGCTGCTCGCCGACAGTGCGCACGCGACGGTTCGACAGATGGTCGATATCGTCGACGGTAGCGTTAGAGTTAACGAGCTGGATGAGATACTTGATAATCTCTATGATGTCCTCTTTCGTCAGGACACGAGTGTCCATATCGATGTCGAGGCCCAATTTCTTGTTAATACGGTAGCGTCCGACCTCTCCAAGGTCATAGCGCTTATCTGAGAAGAACAGATTCTGGAACACTTCCCTCGCGCTGGCATCATCGGCAGGGTCGGCATTGCGCAGCTGACGGTAGATGTAGAGCACGGCCTCCTTCTCAGAGTGGCTCGGGTCCTTAGCAAGAGTGTTGAAGATAATTGCGTACTTGCTGGCAGCATCCTCATCCTTATGAACGAGAATAGAAGTAGCACCGCTATCGATAATATCATCGATATTCTCGGCTGTGATCTCTGTCTCGCGCTCGAAGACGACCTCATTACGCTCTATGGACACCACCTCACCGGTATCCTCATCGACGAAGTCCTCATTCCACGACTTCATCACGTTACCGGCAAGCTTAGATCCAATAGCTTCTTTCAGGTTCTTCTTGTTAACCTTTATCTCCTTGCAGAGATCAAAGATCTGAAGAATATCCTTATCGCTCTCGAAGCCGATGGCACGGAGCAACGTGGTTACAGGCAACTTCTTCTTACGGTCGATGTAAGCATACATGACATTGTTGATGTCGGTAGCGAACTCAATCCACGAGCCTTTGAACGGTATGATACGTGCGCTGTAGAGCACAGTACCATTGGCATGAACACCCTGTCCGAAGAATACGCCCGGTGAACGGTGCAACTGCGAAACGACTACGCGCTCAGCACCATTGATAACGAAGGTACCGTTCTTAGTCATATACGGAATAGTTCCAAGGAACACATCCTGTATGAACGTACCGAAGTCCTCATGATCTGGGTCGGTGCAGTAAAGTTTCATCTTTGCCTTCAAAGGAACACTGTAAGTCAGTCCTCTCTCGAGGCACTCGTCGATGGAGTAGCGCGGCGGATCGATATAGTAGTCGAGGAATTCAAGAACGAAGTTATTACGAGTATCGGTGATTGGGAAGTTCTCAGAGAACACCTTATACAAGCCATCGTTCTTTCTTTCCTCAGGCGGAGTGTCCAACTGCAGGAAATCGCGGAAAGACTTCAGCTGCACATCGAGGAAATCCGGATAAGGATACGGATTCTTCACGCTGGCGAAGTTTACTCTTTCGTTATTTAAATTTGTTGCCATTAAAAAAAGTGTTACTATTGGATAAAATCAGGGATTTTCAGCTAATGTCAATAGACAAGATGTCAAAAGACACTAAAAGGTCGGGACTCACCTACTTGGCAAATCCCAACCATTTTATGTAGCATATACGATTTCTATGTGAAATCTTCAGCAATGGGTATCAAAATACCCCTTTGAAGAGTCAGATTACTTCAGAGTAACCTTAGCGCCCTCAGCCTCGATGGTCTTCTTGAGGTTCTCAGCCTCTTCCTTAGCCATACCCTCCTTGATGATAGAAGGAGCCTTGTCGACGAGGTCCTTAGCCTCTTTCAGACCGAGACCGCAAGCTTCCTTGACAGCCTTAACGACCTTCAGCTTAGCTGCGCCTACCTCTGTGAGCTCAACATCGAACTCAGTCTTCTCCTCAGCTGCTGGAGCAGCACCACCTGCTGCAGGACCTGCAACTGCGACGGCTGCAGCAGCCGGCTCGATTCCGTACTCGTCCTTCAGGACTGTTGCCAACTCATTAACTTCCTTAACAGTAAGATTTACTAACTCTTCTGCAATAGCTTTTACGTCTGCCATTTTATTCTAAATTTTATTTATTCGTTTTTAATTAATGTTCTGTAACCTTATGATTGCAGGACTGGCCTAAAATCGTAGGACCTTATCCTCCAACTAATTATTCAGGACGCTCGCCTAAGGTCTTAAGCACACCGTGAATAGTGTTTGCGCCTGACTGCAGAGCAGAGACAACGTTCTTTGCCGGCGACTGCAGCAGAGCCACAACATCGGCGATGAGTTCGTTCTTGCTCTTAAGAGCTGCGAGTTCCTCGAGTTTGTCAGCACCTACGAAAACAGACTCCTCAGCATAAGCTGCCTTGAGGGCAGGAATACCATCTTTCTTATATTCCTTGAGGAGCTTTGCAGGTGTATTAGCAGTCTGAGTGAACATAACTGCTGTATTACCCTTGAGTGACTCGTAGAGAGGTTCATAATCAACTTCAGCAGCGTCGAGGGCCTTGCGGAGAAGCTTGTTCTTCACGACGACCATCTTAATCTCGCTCTTGAAGCACTTGCGACGGAGAGCGCTTGTAGCCTCAGCATTCAGACCGGTCACGTCGACCAGGTAGAAATGCGGATACTCCTTAAGTTTTTCTCCGAGCTGAGCAATAACAGTATCTTTTACTTCTTTTTTCATCTTACAAAACTTTTAGAGTTACTCATCAACTGATTTTGGATCAACCTTGATACCCCTACTCATTGTGCTTGAAATAAAGATACTCTTGATATATGTACCTTTGGCAGCAGCAGGCTTCAGGCGGATAATGGTAGCAAGGAACTCCTTGGCGTTACCATAAATCTGATCGGCAGTCATACTAATCTTACCGATAGAAGAATGAATGATACCAGCCTTGTCGACCTTGAAATCTATCTTACCCTGCTTGACTTCCTTAACAGCCTTAGCAACATCCATAGTTACAGTGCCGCTCTTTGGGTTAGGCATAAGTCCGCGAGGTCCGAGGACACGTCCTAAAGGACCGACCTTACCCATGCACGACGGCATAGTGATGATGACATCAACATCAGTCCATCCACCTTTGATCTTGTCGATATATTCGTCGAGACCAACATAATCAGCACCAGCGGCCTTTGCAGCCTCTTCCTGGTCGGGAGTGCAGAGACAGAGCACGCGAGTGACCTTACCAGTACCGTTAGGCAGCGACACAACGCCACGAACCATCTGGTTAGCCTTACGCGGGTCAACGCCCAAGCGCACATCGATATCGAGAGAAGCATCGAACTTAGTAGTGGTGATTTCTTTCACCAGAGCCGAAGCCTCTTTCAATGAATATGCCTTCCCTGCTTCAACCTTCTCAGCTACTGATTTTTGATTTTTTGTCAGTTTACTCATTTTTAAATTGAAGTTTTAAATTATTTACCAGGGAAGTCCCCTTTTACAGTAATACCCATGCTGCGGGCAGTACCGGCAACAAGTCTCATTGCAGACTCAACAGTGAAACAGTTAAGGTCAGCCATTTTGTCCTCGGCGATAGCCTTCACCTGATCCCAAGTCACACTAGCGACCTTGTTACGGTTAGGCTGGCCAGAACCCTTCTTGACCTTAGCAGCCTCGAGCAGCTGTACAGCAGCAGGAGGAGTCTTAACAACAAAGCTGAAAGACTTGTCGGTATAGTAAGTTATTACTACTGGCAATATCTTACCTGCCTTATTCTGGGTGCGGGCGTTGAATTCCTTGCAGAATCCCATGATATTGATACCCTTAGAACCCAGAGCCGGGCCTACTGGAGGTGAGGGATTTGCTGCGCCACCTTTAATCTGTAATTTGATTAATCCAGCAACTTCTTTAGCCATTTCTTTTGTTAGTAATTAAAAATTTGAAACGTATGAAAGACTACAGTATCCGTAACATTATACTTCGCCTTCCTTTGATACTTGTCCGAAGTTCAGTTCGAGAGGATTCTCACGACCGAAAATCATGACCATCACCTTGAGCTTATGCTTTTCGGTGTTCACCTCCTGTATAACTCCATGGAATCCGCTGAACGGGCCGTCGTTGACCTTGACAGTCTCACCGACGATAAACGGAATTTCCTGAACCTCATCAAGCTCAGTCTCTTCAACGTTACCGAGCAGACGGTTGACATCGGAATCACGCACAGGAGAAGGATGGTCGGTACCACCGAGGAATCCTAACACGTTAGGCATGAATCGCAACGTAGAAGCAATGTCGCCACTCAAGTCGGCTTCAACAAGAACATAGCCAGGGAGACTTAATTTCTCCTTCACCACACGCTTACCGTTCTTGACCGATGCAATCTTCTCAGTTGGCAAAAGCACCTGAGCGACATGCGCAGCCAATTTTTCATTGTGGCCTATTTCGGCATCGATGTATTCTTTCACCTTAGCCTCTTTGCCACTGATAGCGCGGAGTACATACCATTTCATATTTGAATCAGCCATAACTTCCTAACAGCTTTTAAACTGAGTAAACAAATGCCATAATATTCTTGAACACGATGTCCATTACCCAAACAACAAGCGCAATGATAAGGGAAGCAGATAATACTACCATTGCGCTATGAGTAAGCTGGGCACCAGAAGGCCACGTTGTGTTATGGGCAAGTTCTTCGTAGCAAGCCTTGCAATAATTTACGAACTTCTTAAACATAATATCTTTTGTTAGCACGGGTTGAAGGACTTGAACCCTCGACACCTGGTTTTGGAGACCAGTGCTCTACCAACTGAGCTAAACCCGTAGGAAGTCCCCGCACCGCATGATGCGGAGACTGTTCTTTATTGCAATCTTACTGATTACTTCTTTTCGTTCTGCCAGCCCTCTGGAAGATCATCCAGGATAGCGGTGATCTGACCAGAACCGACTGTACGGCCACCCTCACGGATTGCGAAACGAAGACCCTCGTTCAGAGCAACCTTATAGATAAGGCTGACCTCGATCTCTACGTTATCGCCAGGCATAACCATCTCAACTCCCTCAGGAAGCTTAATCTCACCTGTGCAGTCCATTGTGCGGAGGTAGAACTGTGGGCGGTACTTGTTACCGAATGGAGTGTGACGGCCACCCTCTTCCTTCTTCAGCACGTAGATAGATGCCTTGAAGTGATCGTGCGGTGTGATAGCACCCGGGTGCACGACAACCATACCACGCTTAACCTCGTCCTTGTCGATACCACGGAGGAGCAGACCAACGTTATCACCAGCCTCACCCTCAGACAGAGTCTTACGGAACATCTCGACACCAGTGATGACAGACTTCTTATCCTCACCGAGACCGAGGAGCTGAACCTCATCACCGACCTTGCACTTACCAGTCTCAATACGACCAGTAGCAACAGTACCACGACCAGTGATAGAGAATACATCCTCAACAGGCATAAGGAATGGCTTATCAACCTCACGAGTAGGCTCCTGAATCCACTCATCGACAGTGTCCATGAGCTTCTTGACAGAGTCAACCCACTTTGGAACGCCGTTCAGAGCACCGAGCGCAGATCCACGGATGATAGGAGTATCCTCCTCATATCCGTACTGCTCGAGCAGCTCACGAACTTCCATCTCAACGAGTTCAAGCATTTCCTCGTCATCGACCATATCGCACTTGTTCAGGAAGACAACGATACGCGGAACGTTCACCTGACGAGCCAGAAGGACGTGCTCACGAGTCTGAGGCATAGGACCGTCAGTAGCGGCAACAACCAGGATAGCACCGTCCATCTGCGCAGCACCAGTAACCATGTTCTTGACATAGTCGGCGTGACCCGGGCAGTCGACGTGAGCGTAGTGACGCTTTGCAGTCTCGTACTCGATATGTGCGGTGTTAATGGTGATACCACGCTCTTTCTCCTCAGGAGCGTTATCGATCTCATCGAAAGACTTGACATCCTCAGCAGTGCCGAGCTCCTCGTGCAGAACCTTAGAGATAGCTGCAGTCAGGGTAGTCTTACCATGGTCGACGTGACCAATCGTACCAATGTTTACGTGCGGTTTGGTGCGCACGAATTCTTCTTTAGCCATAGCTTTCTATATTTTATTATATTAAAAATAATCTGTGTTTTGTTTCTGCTTCACTCACACAAGATGCGAAGAGAGAGCTGTAACTGAGAGTTGAACTCAGGACCTCTTCCTTACCAAGGAAGTGCTCTACCACTGAGCTATTACAGCATTCCTTCAATAGAGCGGAAAACGGGGCTCAAACCCGCGACCCCCAGCTTGGAAGGCTAGTGCTCTATCAACTGAGCTATTTCCGCGTTGTCATTCCGGTAAAGGAATGTGGTGGGTGGTGATGGATTCGAACCACCGAAGCAAGAAGCAGCAGATTTACAGTCTGCCCCATTTGGCCACTCTGGAAACCACCCAAAAACGTTAAAGACCTCTTTGATTCCGACTTCCGTCATCCTCATCTTTTGAGCCTCTTGTCGGATTCGAACCAACGACCCCGAGATTACAAATCACGTGCTCTGGCCAACTGAGCTAAAGAGGCGTTACTTTGCAGCTGCTCTCAGTCGCCGTAACTTCGATTGCTGTAAGCGGCTGCAAAGTTATACATTATTTTTCAATCACCAAAATTTTTCGGGGATTTTTTTAATGTTTACGCAGTTTTTCTTTGAATTTGGTGAGCTGAACCTTCATTGCGTCCAGGCAGAGGTCGACTCCTTCCTCGAAGGTGTCGGCAGTTTTCTCCACGTGGAGAGTGTTGCCGGGAACCACGACATTGAGACTTGTGGTCTTGTTCAGTGCCGTTGCAGGTTTCTCAACTTTTAATTGCACCTCTACTTTCTGAATGTCCTCGAATGACTTTTCGAGTTTTGTGACTTTCTTGTTAATGAATTCTTGAAGCTTCTCGGTAGCATCGAAATGAATCGACTGAATTTTGATCTCCATAGTTACCTCCAGTTTTTAAAGGTTTAGGCCCTTGGGTGGGCCGATTTGTATTCTTTCTTCAGCTGCTCGAAAGTGGTATGCGTGTATATCTCCGTTGTGGAGATACTCGCATGACCGAGCAGCTTGCTTACACTCTCAAGTCCGGCATTATGGTTGAGCATTGCCGTGGCAAAGGTGTGGCGGAGCACGTGTGGCGACCGTTTTTTCATCGTCGTGACCTTGGCGAGGTTGTCCTCTACCATTTTCCTCACCTGCACGTTGGTTACGCGCTTTCCTTTGCGGTTGAGGAAAAGTCCGTCGGTGACTCTCGTTACATCCTTGTCGCGTCTGCGCTCATAGTCCTGAAGGACTTTGGCCAGTTCGTCGCCGAAGGGAATGATACGCTGTTTGTTGCGTTTTCCAGTCACCTTCAGCTCCTTGTTGATGAAACTCACGTCGTCGTCGTCGAGTCCGGTGAGTTCGGAGAGCCTGATGCCTGTCTCGTAGAATACTATTATAATAGTACGCGCGAGGCAGTCGCTGTATGTGTCCTCCCACATCCTTGGGTCGAGCAGCCGGTCCATTTCCTTTTCCCTCATGAAATAGGGCAATGGCTTGTCGGCTTTCGGCCCTCTGATGAGATGCGCCGGGTCCTTGCTGACGAGATGATGGCTGAGGGCGTAGCGGAACAGCGAGCGCAGGGCACTCAGCCGTCTGTTCACCGACCGTGCGGCGTTTCCCCGGTCCATCATATCCTCCATCCAGTCGCGGATGACATCGGCGTCAACAGTTTCCCACGTCAGCTGAGGGTCAAGTTTTCTGAAGAACTGTTCGAAAGCACTAAGGTCGGCATCATAGTCTTCTATGGTATCCGGCGAGTAGTTACGCTCGAATTTCAAGTAGTCCAGAAATTTCTTAATCATCGGCTAAACGTTCTCATTGGTTTTCGAGAGCGAATTTACGGAATAAAATTCAAACTACCAAATTTTTGTGGAGTTTTTTTTACTCCTCAGCGTCGCGGAGCTTCTGAACGTAGACGGCGTGTTCCATCTTGAGACGCTTCTTCACAGATGGCTTGTCATACTGCTGACGGGCGCGAAGCTCGCGTACTACACCTGTGCGTTCAAACTTTCTTTTGAACTTCTTGAGAGCTCTCTCAATGTTCTCACCATTCTTAACTGGTACGATAATCATTCTTTTTGCTTTTTTGATATTTAAATTGTTAAACTATTGCATCTCACGGACTTGTCCGCAATAAGCGGGTGCAAAATTACATCATTATTGCGACATAAGCAAACTTTTCCATCGAATTTTTGCGTGAACGGCAATAATTCAAGCATTTAGCCCGATTATTTTATCCTTTGCCACGCGGCATACGAGGCAAAAGACAGAAAAAAAATACACATCTTATATATAGGATTTATAACCTTGTTGATTACTGCCGACAAAGAATCAGAGTGTTATTTCCCCCTCTGACCACATAAATACCTTTGGAGGGCATGGAAGACAGGATCATAACACACAGTGCCTCTCCAGCGCATGATATCGGCATGCCACCACCTCACCCCCACCCCGCAACCACCGGCGGGAGGAGGAGCGGAGCCGGGGTAATTGTAATATGTACTTAGCAAATGGATAAACTTTTAGTTTTTATAACTTATTTAATGTGATATTAATATATAATGTACGCGATTTTTTCTTACCTTTGCGATGCAAAATTACGATTGAATACTAAATTAAAAATACAATCAAAAGTTATGGAATTTTTAACTAACGAGAAATTGACTATTGTAGGCGCAGCCGGAATGATCGGCTCGAACATGGCCCAGACTGCTGCCATCCTCCGCCTTACTCCGAACATCTGCCTCTACGATGTCTACGAGCCGGGCCTCGAGGGCGTTACCGAGGAGATGCGCCACAGCGGTTTCGGAGGTGTTAACTTCACCTACACAACCGATGTCAAGGAAGCCTTCAAGGACGCTAAATACATCATTTCTTCGGGTGGTGCTCCCCGTAAGGCCGGCATGACACGTGAGGACCTTCTCAAGGGCAACGCCGGTGTCGCTGAGGAGCTTGGCAAGAACATCAAGCAGTACTGCCCCGACGTGAAGCACGTCGTTGTCATCTTCAACCCAGCCGACATCACTGGTCTTATCACCCTCATCTGGTCGGGTCTGCGTCCATCACAGGTCACCACTTTGGCTGCTCTCGACAGCATCCGTCTGCAGAGCGAGCTGGCAAAGTTCTTCAAGGTGAACCAGAACGAGGTTACCGGTTGCCACACTTACGGTGGTCACGGCGAGGCTATGGCAGTCTTCGCCAGCGGTGCCAAGGTTAAGGGCACACCTCTGACCGATCTCATCGGCACCGACAAGCTCACCAACGAGCAGTGGGAGGAGATCAAGCACAAGACTGTCCAGGGCGGCAGCAACATCATCAAGCTCCGTGGCCGTTCGTCGTTCCAGAGCCCGGCATACGTTGCCGTGAAGATGATCGAGGGCGCTATGGGCGGTGAGCCTTTCACATGGCCTGCCGGTCGCTACAGCAACCTCTCTGGTCTGGAGCACGTAATGATGGCTCTCGACACCCGCATCACCGCCGACGGAGCTTACTACGAGGAGCCTTTAGGCAGCGACGAGGAGAGAGCAGCACTGAAGAAGAGCTACGACCATCTTGTGGAGATGCGCCAGGAGGTCATCAAGCTCGAAGTTCTGCCTCCTGTAGAGAAATGGTCGGAGCTGAATCCGAACCTTCATTAATAGAAATAGAAGTACTTTGCAGTACATTCATTAGGGTTAATGTAGCCCCGGCATTAGACGTGATGTCTGATGCCGGGGCTTTTTTTATTCTCTTTACATGCATTAGAAGGGAGTTGGCAAGCGGCGAGATAATGTAAAATAAAATCATAATAACGATTAAATCCGAGCACATTTATAACACATTGATTATCAAGCAGTTTTCAATACATACCATTTCGCATTCTAAAACAGACCGTTTTGCGTTGCGAAAAGGACCGTTTCGCAACGCCAAATGGACCGTTTCGCAACGCCAAATGATAGGTATTGGAATGGTGTAAAGAAAATTCAGCATAATAGCGAAAGAAAGAAGGCCTCTTGACATTATCCTACTATTCACAAGAAGAGGATCGCATCACATTATCACAATAACCAACAAACAAGCGCAGCGGATATTTTCCGTGGGTGAGAAATGTACTCTATCCTAATACTTTGAACACACGGAACATGAAGAAAGAAACATTGTTGACTCCTTTCAGGCCTGATCTAAAGACCTTTATCTTTGAGTTCAATGACTCTGCTGAAGAGTTGGTTTCCCTCTTGATGAAGTAGTTGAGAATCTCATCTTCATAATAACAGCAAGTATTAGTTCGGCTTGCATATCAGTGGTGCACCGGATGATATGGCAAAGGAAATTATCCAGAATTCTTATAACATTGTCAGGGCGAAGTACACTAAGTCTTGAAGTCCACCACATGGCGCAACGCTCCCGTATTCTCGTCGCGCGCCTCAGTGAAGCACGACGGCACAATCTGATAGAGCGCATCGAGGTTCAGCTGTATTCCATCCTCCGTGGTCAAAGGTAAATGGTTAAAGTCAATATATGATTATTTTTGTTGCAAGAAAATAAATTGTTTCGATATAAGCTGGCTTCTGGCCTGTCCTCTTTTCATTTTCATAAACTTATCATGGAGTTACTGTTGTGGCTTATCGTTCAGCAAGGTAACCGTGTCGCTGAATTCCCTGATTACCTCTTTCAAACGAGGATGGTCTTGACGAATGATAATCGACGCATAGTTTAGAATTCCATTTTCGTCAGGAATCGAAGCCGTCAGGAACATAATTTTCCACTTCTTTTTGTAGTTGTTGATCCAATACTCAAAGAGTCGGTTACGCATAGACTGCTTACCGTCACCAGTTTCACAGATATAGAGCATGACCTCTTGGTTCTCCACGAAGAAATTCTCGACAATGGCAATAATCGTCTCACGAACTTTCGGGTCGCGAGGCGATTTCTTGTTATTGAAATTGATTATAGAGAATTGATAGGTTTCAGTTACAGGCATGGTGATATCATCCTTGTCAAAACCTGCGATATACTGAACGCCATAATCTGTGAAAAAGGCGACATGCTTATCGTCAGCAATCTTAGTGACTTTGTATGGTGCCTTTTCTTGTATTGTCTCTACATTGAGTATCATAGGGCTTCGATGTAAGTTGGCTTTTGGCCTGTTCTCTTTTCATATTCGTCTATGCCGATTTTTTTCAACCGTTCAATGGTATTCTGCTTGTTCAGCTTGACCTCTTTAAGCCACTGATATGCTTGTTCTTTTGTCATTTCCATATATTTGAGCTTTATTTGTTCTACGTTGCAAAAATAGGCTTTTTCTTTGAACCATCCAACTTTATTCGTTGTTTTTTGCTTTTAATGCCGTTATTTGCTCCTGAAGGGAAGTAATCTCACGCTTGGGCTTTCAATCTCCAAGATATGTTCACCGACGGGAACGTTGACGCTTCACTTACCAAGTTTATGGGTGCGGACGAGAATTTTCCCTTTCCTCGTTGCCACATTGTTTTCATCAGGTTTTGATGCGAGTGTATTGACAATTACTTGCTGTTGACTTCTATATCCCTTGTGTTCAGTTTATCCAATATCCCGCTACATCCGTCCTCGATGAGGTCAAGAGCGAGCTCGAAGTCCTCACCGTCACCGTAGTATGGGTCGGGGACTGATGTTCTTTCCCGGTATCTGATGAAGTAGTCGGCCATGCGTATGACCTTTCGCCGCTCGGCATCACAATGTGCCTTACTGCAGATATCGCGGTAGTTCTCGTCGTCCATGGCCACGATGTAATCGAAGTCGGAGAAGTCATGCCGGGCATCGAACTGTCGTGCGATATGGTCAATGCTATAGCCCCGTCTTGCACCATGCCGGCGCATGCGCTTGTCGGGTAACTGCCCTACATGCCACGGTCCGATTCCTGCCGAGTCGATATAAAACTTGCCGGACATCCCGGCATCGTCGACGTATTTCTGCATTATAGCATTTGCTGCCGGTGAGCGACAGATATGCCCAAACAGATGAAGAGTATTTCTGTCTTGTCCACAATCATATTTGTGTTCGAAAAAGTAGCAATTATTTTACGAATAAACGCACGAATTGATATGTTTTTATTCCCAAGAAAATTATTATAAATATAATTCGCAATCGTCTCTCAAGCTAATTACCTTCGTAACTTACTGATAATCAGACGGTAAATATAGCCTACGAAAATGCATTGTAAAAAGAGTCCCTTTCGTAAGCTGAAACCTACCGAATCAGACGATGAAAGAGACACTTTTGCAACGCATTTTCGTAGAGATTGATTTTCTATAAAATATTTTCAGTATTTCTTATAATTAGCTACAAATCAAAAAAGGCAGCAAACTCAACGCTTGCCGCCTTTTTACGATTATAAAGGTCTTTCAACACTCTGGTTATGCACAACGCCTACCATATGTCATCATCGTCTGTGTTCCAACCAGTATCTAATGAGTCGTCAAAACCACAGGGATGGCGCTTGGCCATAACGATGTTACCATCGTCGTCTGATCCTAAGGCTTTAGTCGGATCAGCCTTACCTACTTCTACATTTGAACCCGACAATAATACCACTCCATCGGCTTTAACAACTGTTGTTTCCGGCTTTATATATTTTTTCATAACACTTCTCATTTAACGATGATCTTCTTACCATTATGGATATAGATTCCGGCACGGGAAGGCTTGTTCACACGGATACCCTGCAAGGTGTAGTAGCCTTCGTTGTCGACAATCTGATGGTTGAGCACACGGATGCCCGTGGTGGCATTGTCGTCACTGCCTTCGAAGAAGAGATTGACCATATATTCCTTAGCGCCAAATACAGTCTTGTCGTCTGTGCTGATTCCCTCCACACGTTCGTAGACTGCTTCGTCGGTAGGATTGAGGGTTTCAGCACCTACAGCCTCACCGGTCAGAGAGAGGTAGGCCCGCTCACTAACGCTCACGCCCGTCTTGGAACGGAGAAAGCCAAGTTTATAGGTGTTATCATCCTGCTTGACCCAAGAGAAGAGATACTGGCGGCTGGTAACAGGATCGCCGGTTTTTGTAGAAGATTCGGGAAGTGTCATATTGATTTTCTGTCCGGGCAGATAGACAGGCTTGAGCAGGTTGCTCCCATTGTCTACGGTCTCGCCGAGCTTCTCGATCATCGGACGGACAGTGATGGTGCTCACTTTGCCGGAAGCAGTCGTAGAGAGAATCACGCCGCTCTTCGCAGGAATATATTTCTTGGTGTCGGTCTTATAGTTAGAGCTCTTGTCGCGCAAGGTCACTTTGTTTTTATCCATGTCGTAGCTGATGATGTCGTAGACCTTCACATCCGCACCGCTGACAATCTCCAAAGGATAATTGCAGGCGAAAGAGGTGTAACCCTTGCCGTAGTTGCCATATTTGAAGAGCTTCACGGGACGTGTGATGGTGTAGAACGGCGCCGCCTTGCCCGTCATGCGCTGATCGGAGGCATTGGCTGCAGAGACACGGATCTCGGTCTCATAGGTTTCGTCTTCATTGAGACCCGGCATGGTGAAGGTGATATCGTTACCGGTAGATAGATTGCTTGCACCGGATGTACCTGTCGGGTTCTCATCCGTAGTAAGCGTGTTGCGGCTGATGTGGTTGTAGTAGCAGACATCGCCATTCTCATTTTCCGGCGCAAAGTCTGTGGCACTCGGAGTTACATCGTCCTCGCCGAAGTTGGTGAGATATTTGTTGTTCTCGATGAAACGGAACATCTCGCCTGACTTCAGCTTCACGGTGGTGTAATAATAGGAACCGTCGTCGCTTGGCTTCAGCGTGATAGCTTTAGACTTGTCCCACGTGCCGCAAGCAACATTTTCAGTACTTGAATAGTTACGTGAGGCATCTACCGTCCAGTTTGTTCCGGATTCTATAGCGGGACCAACGATCTGAATGGCATTGTGGAATTCGACATTGTACGTACCGGTGGTAACATTCAGCGAGAGGGTATAGGAGTCGTAGTTCTTCTTCTGCTCATCGGTCAGCAAGGGGTTGACAGACTGCATCTGGTTCTTGCCCTTATTGTCATCAGCAGTCTTGAAACCTTTAGGATTATTGCTTCCATCTGTAAAGTAGGACGCGCCCTTGTTGGTAGAGCCCTCAACATTCGACAGGTCATTGCCAGCCTGGTAGAGTGCTCCCGAGAGAGTGTTGCAGTCGCGGTTGTCAAAGATTTCCGGACGCCAGACGAAGTCCCAAGCGCCCTTACCGTCGTTGGTCATCCATTTGTCCCAGCTTTCCATGTAGCGCTGGCTGCAGAACATAAAGAAGAAATTGTCGAAAGAAGCATTCACATTTGACATGTTAGTATAGTAGACCACGCTGTCGACTTCATGCTTATCATTGTAATAGACCACTGGTGACATCTCCTTGAATGAAGCATCTTTACCACCCCAGAAACCGTAAGCATAGAACTTTTCGAAGGCATCAGCAACGTTAGATTTGTCTGGCTGATTCGTTACTGTGCCGAGGATGTAGTCAGACGACTTTGAAGCATCATAGACATTCCCGCTTGTGAAAGTCCAACCATCTTTAGATGTCTGGTTGCTTCCTCCATCATTAAAGATAACCTTTGTCGGTGTGCCGGTCTTGTCGGAGCCCATCTTCCACAGATAATAGGTCTGGCCATCATACTCCGTCGTTGTAGTCAGTTCCTCACCAGGCCAATTAGAGGCTGAAGAGTACTGCGTTTTATCATCATCATATACCCAGGCACAAATCTTGACCCAACCGACAGGCTTCTTTACATAGCAGAAAGTGCCGTCGTAGTAAGGAAGTGGAAGAGACGAAGACGAAGTAGCATTGTATGTCAGGCTGTATTTGATGCCGCTCTTGTTGCGCCAGTATTGAACGCTGGGGTTGCCATACGTGAGTTGGGAACCATTGTTACTGCTTGATTCATAAGCTGCTGCGGCATAAGCGAACGTGCACGAAACAGTGCTCGCTTTTCCTTTGGTACATTTGAAATAAGTGAAAGAGGATTCGGTGCCATCGGTTTTCAGCGAAGTCTCATTCTTATAGAGCATGCGGTCCCGGACAGAGGCACTCTCGGAGCTATTGTCGGTGCCATCGTCCATATCCTCCTTATTGGTGCTCGGGCCGATGATGCCCCCCCCACTGGTCTTGATATACCAGTAGACAGTACCGTCATAAATGGCTTTCCATCGTGGGTCGTCATATTTCAGACTGATCTGCCAGCGGCTGTTATCCTTGGTGTGGGTGGTGTTAACATCTTTGTTACGGTAAAGTGCAGCCACCATGGGCACTTCAACCTTATTGTCGAAAGAAGCACTGTTGGAGAAGACAACAGAATAAGAAGTCTGACCATAGACACTCATGGAGAGCGGAACGGCAAACAAAGCAAACAAACAAAATAGTACACGTTTTCGCACGTGTTGATGCATTACAAAATATTTCATTTTTTAAGAGAATAATGAATTAGTTGAATATTAGAATAATTACGTTGTTTAAGTTATCAACCCTAAGCATACCTGACTTCGTCTTGTCAAGGGGCAAATTTACTACTTTTTACATTAATTGCAATGGATCTTTGCATAAATAATGAAATATGTAGTGCAATCGTTTGATAAAATTATTAAGATTTTCGAATTGTCGAGTTGGTAATATGTATTCAGTCTTTCCGAACCATCAAAATGTTATGTATAACTAAAACAATTATAGGTCGACCTGTCAGCTTACAAGGGCAAGACCATCACGGTGGCCTTCGTCGACGAGAGCAACAACAAGGCATATCTTTATCTCGACGACATCAATGCGTCGGTATGGAGCAACCTCACCATCAAGAACGGCCTCGGCGCGCAGGTGTACAGCATGTTGCCGATGGTACCCAAGGCTACGGTGACGAACCGTTCGGACAAGGCCGTCAACGGATTCACCGTAACTCTCGATGTCAACGGACAGAAAGAAGTAAAGACCTTTGACGACACCCTCGCTCCGGGAGAGAGCAAGGACATAGAACTCGACGACAGCATACGCTTCGGCCATCACGAGACGAAGAACTATACGCTGACCGTCGCCGACAACAGCACATCGTATGCCGACAAGGGAACGATAACAAGCTACGGAAGGAAACTCCTTGCCGAGGAATACACCGGCACGTGGTGCTCGTGGTGCGTTAGGGGCATTGTGGCCATGAACAAGCTGCATGCTCAGGCGAAGGACTGGTTCGTGGGCATTGCCGCTCACAGCGATGTCATGAGCGGATACTATACTGACGGGCTCTTCGGCATCTGGACAGCAAGCAGCTTTCCAAGCGGATTCATCAACAGGAAAGACAAGGGCGTAGATCCGGGAAAGTTCGAAACCGAAGGATTAACAATGCTCATGGATGAGCCGGTGATGTCGTCATTGGAGGTTAAGGCCGACGTGCCCGATTATAGCGGAAGGACGATAAACACTACGACTACGCTCTACTTCGGTGCCGACTCTACGACCCATAAGTTCCGTCTGGCATATATCATCGATGAGAACAACGTCCATCATCCCGACGATCCCAAGTACTACCAGTACAATGCCGCTTACTCGATAGCTGCCGGCGGCACCGGCGGTGTTATGGGCGGATGGGAGAAACTGCCCAAGGCGGTAGCTGCAGAGGATATGTGGTTCCATGAGGTAGGCCGTTGGTACGATACCGACCTCAACGGTCTGGACCTGCTGCCGACGACTATCCATCGTGATGAGCCGATAGTCGTCAGCCACACACTGACCATTCCTGACAGCATAGAGATAGACACGCTCCGCAACTGCGAGCTCGTTGTGCTGCTCATCGACGGCAACGACAACCACGTGGTCAACGCCGAGAAGGTTGCCCTCGACAGCAATGCCATGCCGCTCGTCGACGTGGCTGCACGGTGGCTGGCAGTACACGGCGATCCCGACGGCATCACCGACATCACGGCAGCGGGCAGCCGCGACCGCAAGGCTGTGGCCTTCTACACCATTGACGGCCGCAGGACTGATGCCAGCCAGAAAGGAATGACAATAGTGAAATATAACGACGGAACAACGGCGAAGGTGTTCCGATGAAACTGGAACGGCAGGAAGCGGATGCCGTTTCCTGCCAGTAGGATACAAAACGAATGCGGCCGGCAGTCTGCGAGAATAATCTCGACAGGTTGCCGACCGCATTATTATGATTGTTTTCGGCCAAAGCGGCGTACCATAGCATGGTAGCCAAAAGCCGTTAGAGCCTCATTGCATTAAGCAAGAATAGATCGTACAATCTTGGAGATGGCACCTCCGTCGGCCTGTCCGGCCATCTGCTTGGAGGCGATGCCCATAACCTTACCCATGTCTTTCATCGACGTGGCACCGGTCTGGGCAATAATCTCCTTCACCTTGGCGGTAATCTCCTCCTCGGTGAGAGGCTTGGGGAGATACTCCTCGATAACCTTGACCTGAGCAAGCTCACCGTCGGCAAGGTCCTGACGGCCGGCCTTAGTATAGGTATCGGCACTCTCCTTACCCTGCTTGGCAAGTTTCTGAAGAATTTTCAATGCTGCGGCATCGCTGAGCTCACCGTCGGAGCCCGGTGCCGTCTTAGCCTCAAGAAAGACCTTCTTGATGTTGCGGAGGGTCTCGAGGCGGACTTTGTCGCGAGCCTTCATGGCTGCGGGAATGTCCTTATTAACTGTATCGAATAATGTCATAGTCGTAATTGATAAAGAAAAATTAGTCTACGCTGAAGTCGATGACTCCCTGGACGGGCTCTGTACGCACTGGGCGGTCGTCGTCGGCAATCTTGCCGGAACCGATATTCTTGATTTCGTTAAGCATCTGCTTAGTACGCTTGTACGTAGGAGTGTTCTCGACAGCAAGAATGACATCGTCGTTGTCGAGGTCGTCGGAGGTGAAGATGTAAGTGTGGGAGCGGCGCTTATACTGCGGGTTGTTGGTTCCCTGCTTGTAGTAACGCTCACGGCGCTCACGGCGGTCCTCGGCGAGCTCATCGGCCTTACGGCGGTTCTCGATGTCCTCCTTCTTCTGCTGTTGCTGGATATGCGATGTCATTCCGTCGACATTCTCGAGTCCGAAACCGGTAGCGAGGATGGTAACTTTCACTTTCTTGCCGAGTTCGGGGTCGATGGCTAATCCCCACTTGAGTTCGAAACCGTCGCCGAACTTATCCATGAAGTCGTTGACGTCGTTCATCTCTTCCATAGTGAGACCGGAACTGTCCTTGTCGCTGCTGAAGTTGATGGAGAGAAGAATCTTCTTGGCGTTGTAGATGTCGTTGTCGTTGAGCAGTGGCGAGTTGAGAGCGTCCTCAATAGCCTGCTTTACGCGGCCTTCGCCTTCGCCATAGCCTGTCGACATTATAGCCACGCCACCATCCTTGAGGACTGTCTTCACATCGTTGAAGTCGAGGTTGATGAGTCCGTGGACAGTGATAATCTCGGCAATGCTCTTGGCGGCGACGCTCAGGGTGTCGTCGGCCTTGCCGAAAGCCTCCAGGACCGGCATCTCACCATATATCTCGCGCAACCGCTCGTTGTTGATAACGAGGAGGGCATCGACGTGCTTGGCCATTTCCTCAACGCCATCGAGGGCCTGGTCGATCTTCTTGTTTCCCTCAAAGCGGAAGGGGATGGTGACGATACCGACGGTAAGGATTCCCATATCCTTGCTCACACGGGCAATGACCGGGGCCGCACCGGTACCTGTTCCTCCACCCATTCCGGCGGTGATGAAAGCCATCTTGGTACCGTCGGAGAGCATGCGCTTGATGTCGTCGAGGGTATCCTCGGCGGCCTGACGGGCGCGTTCCGGCTTGTTGCCGGCACCAAGACCCTCCTTACCCAACTGAAGATGGACGGGGACGGGACTGTCGTTGAGGGCCTGGGCATCAGTATTGCAAAGAACGAAACTGACATCGTGGATTCCCTCACGGTACATGTGGTTGACGGCATTGCCACCGCCACCACCAACACCGATAACCTTAATTATGCTGTTGCCCTTTTCATCGTCGGTACCGAAGTCAAGGACATCGTTATTCTTATTATAGTCTGCCATAGCTTATGAATTTAAAATGTTTACTCCTCCGGCTCTGTAATCTTGCCCCAGAAATCTTTGATAGAACGGCCAAGTTTACGGAACGGACTATTCTTTTTGCGCTCTTCTTCAGCTTTGCGAGCCTCTTCTTCCTCCTTCTCGCGCTGAATACGGAGTTCATCCTCACGTTTACGACGCGCCTCATCCTCTTTCCGCTGCTTCTCGGCTGCTGTCGGGACGACACCGGGTTTATCGGCGATAGGGCGCTGGGGGCGGAGAGGATCATCGGCGGGTGTCTGTCCGACATGACCGTTGCCGAAGAGGTCGCCATTGGAGTTGAGGTCACCACCGGCACAGTTCTGATCGCCCTTGACGAGAAGGCCGAGAACGGTGTTCATGCTGCCGTCGTGGGCATTGATGAGCTTATTGTTCGATGTGATGGTTGGCGTAACGAACTTGGCAATGCGAATCTTCTCAACGTGGGTGTGGTTCTGGAAAGCCTCCTTGATATTAGGCATATTCGACCCGCCGCCGGTGAGAATGATTCCGCCGAGGAGCTTGTCGGAATAGTCGGAAGGCACCTGATACCATACATTCTCAATGATTTCGTCAAGACGGGCCTCCACAATCTCAATGAACTTGCGGCTCTCAACGTTGCGGTCGCCGTCAATAGGATAGCTAAGGGAACCGTCGATGGCTGAGTTGTCGGTATACGCGCTGGCATATTGCAGTTTCATCTTCTCGGCGTCGCCCTCCTCCATCTGCAATGAGGCGATATCACGGGTTATATTATTGCCGCCAAGAGGAATAACGGCGAGATGACGAAGGATATTCTTATAGTATACCGAGACGGTGGTGGTGTCGGCACCAAGGTCGACGAGAACGCATCCGCCACGCTTCTCGGCATCGGTAAGGACACTGTCGGCAAGGGCTATAGGAGCCAGATCGAACTCGGCAATGGCTATTCCGGCCTTAACGAAGCATGTGTTGAGGTCGTCGTAGAACTGCTTGCGCCAAAGGATATTGAGGAAATTACCCTCGAGACGCAAAGCCTTAATGCCCACAGGATCAATCTGATACTGCTTGTCGACCTTATACTCCTGGACGACAGCGTCGAGAATTTCCTGCTCAGGATAACTCATACTCCTATTGGCATCCATAAGTTCATTGATAATCTCGCTGGTAATCATAGTCTCCTCGGGATATTCCTTGACTATGACATTGCGGACACTGCGTATGGACTGGCCTCCAACGCCAACATACACCTGCGTTATCTCACGCTTGAGCTGCGCCTTGAGCTTGTTTATAATGTTAGTAATACATTGACCGGTCTTGGCAATGTTATAGACGACTCCCTTGCGGATACACTGAGTGGAGTCCTCGGTGACCACAGCAAGGATATTGATACTGCCGTCAAGGTTCTTCCTTCCTGCAATACCACGGATTTTTGATGAGCCTAATTCAATGGCTACAATGAATTCGTTTGCCATATACTTCTATGAGTTGTATTTATTGTCTTGTTTCAAATGTCGTGACGTGCCAGCGAGTCGGAGTCGTGATGACCGGTGCTGCGCGGCTGGGCCTTGTCGGCCTCTGGAGCCTCCGACTCTGCCGTATCCTCTTTCCGCACCTCATGACGGAGGGTGCAGACTATCTGGTTGTCGAGCTCCACGTCGATATAGGAGTACTTGTTCCACCCCACCTTGCTGAGACCGTACTTGTAGAACTTCAGCATCCGGTCGAGTTTTTTGTTGACGTAGGCCGCTACATTGCGGTCGATCTGCGACTTGTACTTTCCCCACGGCAGCTGACCGATATATATTATATGGTTGCCGACGCGCGGAACGAGCTCCACGCCAAGGTCGTTGGTGATGTTTATCTGCTCTATCTGGTTCTTCCAGAAGTCGTTGCCCATGATGGCTCTTGCCATTGGCGTGATGTAGTACCGGGCGAAAGAGTTGCTCACAGCTCCCGTAACGACGATGAGGTCGCTCGTATACTTCGAGTTGGGCATCGTTCCGCCCTGGTCGTCAAGATAGTAATCGTCGCCACGGGCGCTCTTGACGCGTATCAGCGGTGTGCGCTGGGTGATGATTATGCACACATGTCCGTCGTCGGTCTTGTAGCACTCGGCCGTCTTGACGAAAGGCAGTCCGCTGCCACCACGCGGTGCCATGGCTTCTTCAAGGCTGCGGGGATTGATGGTGCTCATCTTCTTGCCGAGAGGATAGAGATTCTTCGCCTGCAAGAGAGACTTTATCTCAGGGGCACTGAGGAATCCGGCATCAGTGGAATCGGCTATCGTAATCTCCACCTTCGAGCAGTAACGGTCGACGACCTTGGGTTTGTTGAAGGAAGTAACCGCTAAAACCAGATAAGCACCGAGGACGACATCGAGGACACCGATGATTATTTTCTTTACACGTGGGCGCACTGATATTACTCTTCTTTCTTCTTAATCAAATCGGCGATCTGCGGCACAAGGTCGTCAAGATTGCCGGCACCGAGAATCTCCAGTACGTCGAAGTCGCGCGATGCGACATATTCGAGTACGTCGTCCTTCTTTATCATTGTCTTCTCCACCCCCGGCTTGATGTTGTCGAAGATGAGCTTGCTTGTCACACCAGGAATCGGCTCTTCGCGTGCCGGATAGATATCGGTGAGCACAACCTCATCGAAATTGCTGAGAGCGGCTGCGAAGTCCTTATAGAAATCGCGGGTGCGAGTGTAGAGGTGCGGCTGAAACATAACCGTAATCTTACGATTAGGATATATCTCGCGCAGACTCTTGGCACTCATGAGGATCTCCTTGGGATGATGGCCGTAGTCGGAGAGGAGGACATGGCGCGGTGTGCGCACCTTGAAATCGAACCGACGGTCGACACCCTCGTAGGTTTTCATTCCACGACGGATCTCTTCGGCAGTACAACCGTTGAGTTGGGCGAGTGCCATAGCGGCAACGCCATTCTCGATATTGATTGGTATGGGCTGCCCGAGCTCCACATCCTTGATATTCTCTACAGGCGAAACGAAGTCGAAAGTAATCTCGCCGTTGTCGATACGGATATTCTCGGCATGGAAATCGCCCGCATCGCGGCTGTAGGTATAGGTCTTGACACCATCCTGGACATTGGGTTTCATCTCCAAGCCGGTATGGATGATGAGAGCACCTCCTGGCTGGATGAGCTCCGAATAGTGGCGGAAGCTCTCGAGATAAGCCTCCTTAGTGCCGTAGATATCGAGGTGGTCGGGGTCGGTGGCAGTGATAACGCTCATCCAAGGACGCAACCAGTGGAAGCTGCGGTCGAACTCATCGGCCTCTATAACGACGTAATCGCTGTTGTCGGAGAGAATATAGTTTGTGCCATAGTTCTTCGAGATACCACCGAGGAAAGCGTTGCAGTCGACATGGCTCTGATGCATGATATGGGCGCACATCGTCGACGTAGTAGTCTTTCCGTGGGTTCCTGCCACGCAAAGTCCTTTGTGAGCGCGTGTTAGGATACCAAGGACTTGTGCACGCTTCTGCACCTCAAAACCGTTGTCGCGGAAGAAGTTCAGTTCCTTATGCGTTGAAGGGATGGCCGGCGTGAACACTACTAACGTCGACTTGGCATCGCGGCACGCGTTGGGAATCTGGTCGACATCATCCTTGTAGTGCAGAATCATGCCCTCATGCTCCAATGCCCGGGTAAGGGCAGTGGTGGTCTTGTCATAACCGGCGACAATAAGTCCCTTATGAATGAAATAGCGGGCGATGGCACTCATACCAATTCCGCCTGCTCCAATGAAATATACTGACTTGATATCTTTCAGTTCCATTTCCTTGAGATTATTATTTTATCCCTATTTTATTGACCTCAGAACATAACCGCCACTATCGCCGGAGGATTCATCAGTCACGTTTGATTCTTATTTTTTTACTTCAGAGTTCTTGAAGACTACCGTCTATGAAGACTCGTCAGTGACGTTTGATACTTATTTTATCAACTTTAGAACCTCGTCGGCGATGACGTCGGCAGAGTTCTTCAGTCCCATTTTCTTCACATTCTCGCTGAGACTCCGCAACTTGTCGTCATCGTTGACGGTCTTTACGGCGAGAGGCAGCAACTTGTCGGGGGCCTCAGCATCCTCGACATAGAGCGCGGCCTGACGGTTGACGAGTGCCATAGCGTTCTTGCGCTGGTGGTCCTCAGCGACATTAGGACTCGGCACGAGAATCGTTGGCTTACCAATGAGCTGGAACTCACTGATGGAGCTGGCTCCCGCACGACTGATAACGAGATCGGAAGCCTTATAAGCCGCACCCATATCGCTGATGAAGTCGAGGACCTTCAGGTTGGGAACGTTCTTATCCTTCATGAATTCCATTATCTTGGCATTATAATATTTTCCTGTCTGCCAGATGAACTGGAGTCCGCTCTCGGCCACGATATCGAGGTGACGCTGTACGCTCTCGTTCATGGTACGGGCACCAAGACTTCCGCCTACGATGAGAATTGTCTTCTTGTCGGGTTCCAGTCCGAAACTCTCTCTGGCCTGTTCCTTAGTCAAAGGCGAGTCGAGAACATTCTGTCTGACAGGGTTTCCCGTCATGATAATCCTGTCGGCAGGGAAGAAACGGTCCATACCCTCGTAAGCAACGCAAATCTTCTGTACCCTCTTGGCTAAGAGTTTGTTGGTTACTCCGGCATAAGAGTTCTGTTCCTGGATAAGGCACGGTATTCCCATTTTGGAGCATTCATACAGTGTTGCGCCACTGGCATAACCACCGACTCCTACGGCCACCATCGGCTTGAAGTCCTTGATAATTTTCCGAGCCAGCCTAAGACTCTTCATGAGGTCCCACAGCACACTGATGTTCTTCAGCTTATGAGCGCGGTTGAAGCCCTTGATGGGCAATCCCTTAATCTCATATCCCGCAGCAGGCACGCGCTGCATCTCCATCCGTCCTTCGGCTCCCACAAAGAGAATCTTTGCCTCCGGATGCTTTGCCTTGATGGCATTGGCTATCGAAACGGCGGGGAAAATGTGTCCTCCCGTACCTCCTCCGCTGATTATGACTCTAAGTTCCTTGTCCATTTTATTGGTATTTTCGTATTTTCCCGCAAAGATAATAATATTTTCTCTGTTATAGTAATTTTGCAAGCAATTTATTTCTCACCATAATGCCGACAGCACCGCTTTTCATCATAAGTCGCACTGATTTAGCCCGTTTGCTGCATCGCGCCTTAGGAGCGTCATTCGTCGTCGGCATCACCGTTCGAGGCAACCACCGGCGACTTCTGTTTCTTCTTTGCCGACCGGCTCACACTGAGTATTGCACCCATGTAAATACAGTTTATTACGCTCGACGTACCGCCTTTACTGATTAGCGGCAGCGGCTGCCCGGTGACAGGAGCCAGTCCCACAGCCACCATCATATTGAACAGAGCCTGCGTGACGAGCAGCAGAGTCAAACCCATGATGAGAAAGGCCGGGAACGCGTTCTCGCACCGTCGCGCTATCCTCCCAGCCCTGAAGAGCAGGACTATATATAGAAAGGCCACCACAATAGCCCCCTCGATACCCATTTCCTCGATGATTATGGAGTAGATGAAATCGGAGAAAGCCTGCGACAGGAAATCGCGTTCCTCCGAGTTTCCCGGCCCCTTTCCTATGATATTCGACGACGCAATGGCTATATTAGCATGAGCGACTTGCGCGTCCTTATCGAGGTCATACTGCTCCGGCGGTACTTTCTCGAACGACGCGAACTTCTCAATACGCGCCTTCCACGTGTCGGCACGATGGAAAAGTTTGGCTATCAGACCACGGTTCTCCTCCTTGCCCTGGACCGTCTGCTCGGTGAGAATATTCTTCGGGTCGCTTTCCTTCACGTTGTCGGCATTTCCGACGAGTAGGACCATTAGCAGCACAAACACCACGGCACCTACGACAGCGGCAAGAGTGCGAAGAAGAAGTTTCCTCGGTACGAGTCCGATAAACATCATCATGTACACCACGGAGAATAAAAGTATTGCCGTAGAAAGATTCTCCAAGGCTATAGGCGAGATGAGGGCCACACATATACACATGATATACTTATACGCCTTTGTATCAGCACCTTTCGGCGTTTGCATAGCACTGAGAATCTGCGCCACCGCAAGCACAACGGTACCCTTGGCAAGTTCCGAGGGCTGAAACTGGACACCGAACAGCGAAAGCCACCGGCTCGCTCCGTTCGTCGACTGTCCCGCTATCAACACGATTATCAGGGTGATAAAAGAGATGAAGATAAGTACCGGCGTAATCAGCTTGAAATACTTACACGGAACGTTGAGCACACAAATCATACACCCCGTACCGAATGCGAGAATACCAGTGTGATAGAGTATAGGACTCCAGAAGTTACCACCCTTATACGACAGCGAGCTGGAGGCCGAGTAGACCTCCACGATGCTGATCATACAGAGGAAGAAGAACACCATCCATATAACCTTGTCACCCTTGAAAATATTTCCAAGTGTCTTATTGTTCATTCTATATAACGACTCTTTACCATGTATTCAGCAACAAACCGGCACCACTGCTGACAATGGGTCCTGTCAGCAGCGATTTCCGGCCGTTTTTTGTGGTCTATAACTTCCTTACGCACTCCTTGAACTGTTCGCCGCGGTCCTCCATATTCTTGAAGAGGTCGAAGCTTGCGCAGCAAGGACTCAGCAGAACAGTGTCGCCGGGCTCGGCAAGCTCGTGACAAGCCTTCACACAGTCGGCCATATTATGCGTGTCGCGCACCGGCAGTCCAAACTTATCGAAGTTGTCATGCAGTTTCTTGTTATCGGCACCGAGGTACACAATGGCTTTGCACTTCTGCTTGACGAGGTCGAAGATATGACTGTAGTCGTTACCCTTGTCCTTTCCTCCGAGGATAAGCACTGTCGGAGTCTTCATGCTCTCAAGTGCATACCAGCATGCATCGACATTTGTAGCCTTCGAGTCGTTGACATACTGTACGCCACCTACCTTGCAGACCTTTTCCAGACGATGCTCCACGCCAGGGAAGTCGCTGAGGCTCTTGCGGATGCTCTCTTTTCTGATACCAGCAATATTCGAGGCGATACCTGCCGCCAAACTATTGTACAGGTTATGCTTGCCAGTGAGGCTGAGCTGTTCCTGCTCCATATTGAATGGTGTAGGCTTCTCAATGGTGTATTGTCCCTGCTCGATGTAAGCAATGCTCCCCTTCTCCTTGAGCTCCGAGAATGGATATACCGAGGCATGGATGTCAAATTTCTCCAAATCCTTCTTTATCACAGGGTCATCATTCCAGTAGATGAAAGCGTCCTCAGGAGTCTGGTTCTGAGTAATCCGCATCTTTGCGTCGGCATAATTCTCGAACTTAAAATCGTAGCGGTCGAGATGGTCGGGGGTAATGTTCAGCAGCACAGCGATGTTGGCCCGGAAGTCGTACATATTGTCGAGCTGGAACGAACTCAGTTCGATGATGTAGTACTCATGCGGGTCCTCAGCCACCTGCAGAGCCAGACTCTTTCCTATATTTCCGGCGAGACCGGCATCGTAGCCGGCACTCTTGAAGATGTGGTATATGAGACTTGTCGTTGTCGTCTTACCATTACTTCCTGTTATACAAACCATTTTCGAGTCGGTATACCTTCCGGCAAACTCTATCTCACTGATGATATGTGTGCCTTGCTTCATCAGTTTCTGTATCATCGGAGCCTCCTTAGGTATTCCCGGACTCTTGATAACCTCATCGGCATTGAGGATTTTCTCCTCAGTGTGATGGCCCTCCTCCCACTCAATATGGTGGTTGTCGAGCATTTCCTTGTACTTGTCCTTAATCTTCGATGTATCCGAGACGAAAACGTCGAAGCCTTCCTTCTTTGCCAGTACAGCGGCTCCTGCGCCACTCTCACCGGCACCTAAAACTACTATTCTCTTCATAAAGCATAATTCCCGCCTAATTAGCGGGCGTAGTACTTATCTTGTTGGACATTCAGTTCCCAAGTCGTATGATGGGACCATCTATTTAATACTCTCATTCTTCCGCGCTCACCGCATCGGAATCGTTGTTGCAACGGCCGCACTCCACTCCATGGAGAGAGCGCAGCCTGATATCTACCTCATCTTCAGCGTAATAATCGTGAGTGCTGCGAGGATTATCGTGATAATCCAGAAGCGCACCGTAATCTTACTCTCGTGGACTGCCGAGTGCGGCACTTTGATAAGGTACTTGCAGTCGGGGTCAAGCTGACTGTCGAGCACCCGGAAGTTATCGTGTATCGGCGTACGCTTGAAGATGCGCTGTTTCACACCTCTCCGCTTGCCGAGCTTATAGTACCATACCTGCACAATGACGCTCAGACTCTCGACGAAGAATATACCGCAGAGAATCGGCAGGAGCAGCTCCTTGTGGATGATTATCGCTCCTACGGCAATGATGCCACCTATCGTCAGGCTGCCGGTATCGCCCATAAACACCTGTGCGGGATAGGCGTTGTACCAGAGGAATCCGATGAGGGCTCCCACGAAGGCGCAGAAGAACACCACAAGTTCCTCCGACCTCGGTATGTACATTATATTAAGGTAGGCAGCAAACTGCAAATGGCTGCTTACATAGGCCAATATGCCGAGAGCCACACCAATGATTGCCGAGTTGCCGGCACACATTCCGTCCATACCGTCGTTGAGGTTGGCACCGTTGGAGACTGCCGTGACGACGAAAATTGTCATGATGACAAACAGAATCCATCCTGCCGCCACCTTGTACTTACCGCAGAAAGCCATGATACTCGAGTAGTCGAGGTTATGGTTCTTGACGAACGGGATTGTGGTCTTCAGCGTCTTAACAGGTGTCTTGTCGTGTTTGACGACAATTTCCTGCCCGTTCTGCTGTTGCACCTGGAGGTTGATGTTCGCCTTTACATCAGGTGAGGCCCACAAAACGAGTCCGACAATGAATCCTATCGTCACCTGCCCAACAATCTTGTACTTTCCCTTCAGTCCTTCCTTGTCGTGATGGAAAATCTTGATGAAATCATCGAGACCGCCGAGGAATCCGAGCCACACTGTCGTTACTATCATCAGAATGAGATAGATGTTGCGCAGACGGCCGAGGAGAAGCACCGGTACGAGCAGTGCCACAATGATAATTATTCCTCCCATCGACGGCACTCCAATCTTATTAACGCCGAAGGGGTCGATCTTTGCATCACGTTGAGTCTCAGTAATCTGCTTACTCTTGAGGAACTTTATGAACTTCTCGCCGAACCATGCCGAGATGACGAGTGCGAGCACCATCGCCAACAGAGCGCGGAAGGAGATGTAGCTCCACATATGAGAGCCACTGATGCCGAACTGGTCGAGCCATCGGAAGATATAGTATAGCATCCTTCTATTTTTATTGTATTATTCTGAAACGGATTATTAACACCATCCGAACCGGATTTATTGTTTTATCCCGAAAATATCACGCAACACCTCGTGGTCGTCGAAGTGGTGTTTCACACCGTTTATCTCCTGATACGTTTCATGACCCTTACCGGCGACGAGAATGACATCGCCTTTCTGAGCCATCATACAGGCAGTACGTATAGCCTCCTTACGGTCGACAATGGTTATCACCTTTTTCTTCTGCGTGGCGTTGAGACCAGCCATCATATCGTCGATGATAGCCTGCGGCTCCTCGTCACGGGGGTTGTCGCTGGTAAGGATAACCTTATCACTCTGTTTCACAGCCTCTTGGGCCATGAGTGGACGCTTACCCTTGTCACGGTGACCACCGGCACCACAGACCGTAATGACGTGTCCGCCCTTGGCATCGAGCACATCATGTATGGCCCTGAGCACATTCTCCAAAGCATCGGGAGTGTGGGCATAGTCGACAATGGCGGTATAGCCGTCGGGCGAAGCTATAGGCTCCAGTCGTCCGTTGACGCTCTTCAGCGTACTGAGCACGACGAGGATATCCTCCGGTTTCTTGCCCAACATCACGGCAGCACCATAGACAGCGAGCAGGTTGCTGACATTGAACCGGCCAATGAACTGCACGAACACATCCTTGCCGTCGATTTCGAGGAGCATGCCGTCGAAGTGCTCCTCAAGAATCTTCGCCGTGAAGTCGGCAGCACGCTGAGTGCTGTAGGTCTTTACCTCCGCCTTGGTATTCTGAACCATAATCATGCCGTTCTTATCGTCGGCATTGGTGATGGCGAAAGCCTCCTTGGGCAGTCCGTCGAAGAACATCTTCTTTGCGTTGCGGTAGTTCTCGAAGGTCTTATGATAGTCGAGATGGTCGCGGGTGAGATTAGTGAAGATACCGCCCACATAGCGCAGTCCGCCAATACGGTGCTGGTGGATGGCATGGCTGGAACACTCCATGAAAGCATACTCACAGCCGGCGTCTACCATCTTGGCTAACAGCTCATTAAGTTCGATGGGATCCGGAGTGGTGTGGTCGGCAGGAATAGCCTCACCGTCGATGTAGTTGCACACCGTCGAGAGCAGTCCGGCCTTATAGCCGAACTTACGGAACATATTATATAATAATGTGGCGATGGTCGTCTTACCGTTCGTTCCTGTCACACCAACGAGCTTCAACTTCCTCGACGGATCGCCGTAGAACTGCGTGGCTACAGGGCCTACGGCCATCTCCGTCGACTCTACCTGCACGTAGGCGACACCCTCTTTGCGCTCCTCCGGCACATCCTCGCAGAGTATTGCAGTAGCACCAAGCTCGAGAGCCTTGGGAATGAACTTGTGGCCGTCGACCTGCGTACCCTTCATTGCTATGAACAAGTTGCCCGGGGCAACCTTCCGAGAGTCGATATTCACACCGGTCACCTCAGTCTCTGTGTCGCCGATGACCTGCAGGGGCTCCACATTTTTAAGCAATTCTGATAGTTTCATAATTGTATTTTTTATCTTTTTTATTTTCCCATTTCTGTTTTTTACGACCGTCACCATAGCACCGTCAGGACAGAACATCGTCTCCGCCCCACCGTTCCAGGACAGCCATCTATCCTAATTTCAGCCGGCACACCATGCCCCGGCGTATCGGTTCACCAGCTCCTATGCTCTGCTGGAGCACACTGCCGCGGCCATCGAGGATGACCTTTATGCCGCGGCTCTCCATTATGTACACCGCGTCGCGGGCTCCCATGCCGTGCACGTCGGGTACCTCATTGGCCGGCACGACCTTCTCGCGCTGAATCTGCAGGCGGCCTGTATTCTCGTCGACGAATCCCCATACGGGGTCACCCGACGGGAAGGCACCTCCCCATCCGTTGTTCACGCTGAAACCGAGGAGACTGAGCACGTAGTCGGCAGCATGGAGGTTACCGTTATACACCTCCGGCAAGAACGGGCCGATGGTGTCGCGGGCGTCAGCGGCTTCGAGCTTCAGGCTCTGCGCCATTATTCCTTCGGCGATATTGTGGAACACCACACCACTCATGCCGCCACCCGATGCCGGCAGTCCGTGTTTCTGTATGCAGACAATGCAACTGTATCGCGGCTCATTGGCTGGGAAGTATCCGGCAAAACTGAGATAGTAGTCGGTGCCGCCGGTCTTGTAGCCGAGGGCTCCTTTCGACATCTGTGCCGTTCCCGTCTTTCCGGCCACAAGGAACTTATCCGACCCAGCCTTCTTTCCAAGTCCCTGACTGACAACATGCTCGAGGATAATTTGCAACTTCTTTATCACCTCCGGCTTTGCTATCTGCTTGCGCTGCACCACTGGCGGGTAGTCGGCGATGACCTGTCCGTCCTTGACAATCTCCTTCACGAACCTCGGCCTCATCATGCAACCGTTATTGGCGATAGCATTATAGAAGGTGAGGATGGATATCGGCGGACACTGAGTCTCATAGCCTATGCTCATCCACGGCAGCGTCGTCTTGGTCCAGTTCACATACTGTCCGTTCTTATTCTTCTTAGGAAAGCGTATGCGCGCCGGCGAGTAGCCGGGGATAGGAATGTGAAGGTCGTCAGTCAAACCGAAGTTATGGAGGTCCTGGACGTACCGCTCCGGATTGTCGTGATAGTATTTGTCTATAATGCGGCTGACGCCAATATTCGAGCTAACGAGCAGAGTCTTAGGCAGATACATACCACCGTAGCCTCCGCGCCGCCAGTTGTGGTCCTTCATATCTCGGCCGTACATATTCCATACGCCGCCACCAGTCTCCACATACTCCGTAGTATCGCAGAGTCCGTCGTTGAGAACGGCCATGATGCTCGCAGTCTTGAACACCGAACCCGGTTCCATGAGGTCGCTGACGGCATGATTGTGGATTTCCCGGTACTGTCCGTCGAAACATTTTTCCATATTGACAATGGCCTTGACATCACCCGTTTTCACGTCCATGACAATAGCCACTCCCACCTTTCCGTCTATCTCCTTCAATTCATTGATGACGGCGCGCTCAGCGATGTCCTGCATCTGCACGTCAATGGTCGTCACGATGTCGGCACCGTCGACAGGCGGTGTATCGGTGATATTCAGATACTTAGACCGTACTTTCCTCCGATGGATGATACCGTTCGTACCGCGGAGGATGGAGTCGTACTTCAGTTCGAGTCCGCATCGTGCCGTATCCTTTGCGCCGAACATATCGCCGACGGTGCGCTGGGCCAGCGAACCGAAGGGGCGCCGACGGGCGTTGAACTCCTCCCAGTGGAAGCCGCTCTTAAACTTCGGCAGCTTGAACACCGGCAGGTCTTTAACCTCGGTGAAGGTGCTATAGTCGATACGCTCATCCCAGATGGGCCAGTGCTTGCTGCACTTGTTATGGCCCTCAGTGAGGTCGGCCTTGAATTGTGCCGCCGACTTCGACGGGAAGATGCGGTTCAGTCCCTGGGCTATGGAGTCGAGTTTGACATTCCACAGCGAGTCGTTGCCAGTTGTCTTCAGCGTGTTGAAGTCCATGTAAATCTTGAACTCCGGCAACGACGATGCCATGAGCTGTCCATCGCAACTGAGGATATTTCCACGCACAGGCTTTACCTGCACGCTGTCCTTCTTCTGTCGCGACGCCACGGCCATCCAGTAGTCCCTCTCGCCGGTCATGATATAGAAAGCTTTTGCCACCACGGCAATGGCACCGATGGTAATGAAGAAGCTCAGCAGACCGTAGCGCGGAATTATTTTCTTATCGTTGAATTTACTGCTCATTTATCCGGAACTTCTATTATATAAGGTGGACGGTCCGACTGCTTCAGCGCACTGTCGGGACCGTTTTTCAGCGACTCTAACACATGGCTCTCACGGCTTTTCTCCGTCAGCGTACTGCTTATCGAGAGGGCTTTATACTTAGCATCCTCGAGTTCGGTGTTGAGTTTGTCAATCTCCAAGAGGTCCTTCTGCACCTTGTATCGGTTGGTGATGTAGACGACGATGAACCCCACTATGAGCAACATCAGTCCGATGTTGTTGCGCAGGGTCTGGGCCGTGAGGATATCGCCTCCGAGGATTTTAGCCAGCGTAAAGTTGCTCGAATGTGGACGCTCGTCCTCGCGGGCCTGGTCAGCAATGGCTTTGCGGAGTTTCTTGTCCGACTCCGTCTCCTCCTCGCTGCCGTTGTTACCGTTGTCGGCAGTCCCAACTCCCGGGGAGACTGTAGCGCCGTCACTACTGTCCGTGACGGCGTCACCCGCACTTTCGGGGGCTGCGGCATCGCCCTCAGTGGGGGTACCAACATAGTATTCGGCATCGGGGGCCATGGCCGCTGTGCCGTCAGCACTGTCGTCGCCAGTCACCGGCCGGACAACAACAGAACCGTCCGGGGCCGCCGTGGCCTCGGAACCGTCGATGGGTCGCATGTCTTTGTCGTTGTCCATAATATTTATATCTTCTCTGCTATTCTTAATTTTGCACTCCGGCTGCGCGGATTACGATCCTGCTCACCGGCATCGGGCACTATCACCTTGTTGTTGACCAGACGGAACGGCGACTCTATCCTGCCGTAGAAGTCCTGATGCACCTTTCCTTCTGTATTGCCGCTGCGCATGACATTCTTCACCAGTCGGTCCTCAAGAGAGTGGTATGTGATGACGCTCAGGCGACCACCGGGGGCCAGAAGGTCGGTGGCGGCAAGGAGCATGTCGCGCAGGGCCCGCATCTCCTGGTTTACTTCTATGCGCAGGGCCTGGAAAAGTCGGGCCATATCCTTCTTCTCGCGCTCACGTTTGAACATTGGGCTGACAATACCGAGAAAGTCGCCCGTGGTCACGACAGGCTTCACTTTTCGAGCCTTAGCCACCGCGGCGGCTATGCGGCGCGAGTTGCGCAGCTCACCGTAGAGGTAGAACACGTCGGCCAGCCGCTCCTCGTCATACTCGTTGAGCACGTCAGCGGCAGTCTTGCCGGCACTGTTGTTCATGCGCATGTCGAGCGGGGCATCGAAGCGGAACGAAAATCCGCGTTCGCCGACATCGAACTGATGGCTCGACACGCCGAGGTCGGCGAGGAGTCCGTCGATATGGTCGACACCATAGTAGCGCATCCAGTTCTTCAGAAACCGGAAGTTGCTGAGCACGAAGGTGAAATTGCCGGCATCACGGAAGTCCGTTCCGGCACCGTCAGCAGCCGGCACCGCTATGCGCTGTGCCGCGTCGGCATCCTGGTCGAAGCTGTACAGATGGCCGGAGCCACCAAGACGGGATAGGATTTCGCGCGAATGACCACCCCCGCCGAAAGTGACGTCGACATAGACCCCGCCCTCGCGGATGCTCAGTCCGTCGACACTCTCCTTGAGAAGGACGGGCACGTGATAGGATGAAACTGTCGTTACGGTCATAGATCAGTCATAACTTCTTCAAGGGCCTGTGAGAAATCATCAGGGGTCATCTCGGCCTCATCGTTACCCTGGCTCCATATCTCTATGCAGTCGTCCATGCCGATGAACCGAATCTGCTGATCGTCAATACGAGCCCACTCCAGATATGCACGGGGAATGAGAAAACGGCCGTTGCCATCGAGGGTGATGCTCACCAGATTGCTGACGAACTGACGGAAGATCTGCTGGTCGCGCTTGTTCCAACGGTTCAGACGCGAATGCAGATTGTCGACCATTCCGTTCCATACCGACAGTGGATAGAGCACAAGGCAATGCTGGAAGACATCCTTACGCATGATAAGGGTCTCCTCGCCCGACACCTGAAGTGCCTTGCGGAAAACAACGGGAAGGAACGCACGTCCCTTCGAATCCGTCTTTGCCTCTATGCTTCCGATAAATCTCAACAGTTTGCCCGATAATTGCTTATTTGAGGCCAAAGGTACTCAAAATTCCCCACATACCTCCACTTTTCCCCACAAATTTAATTAAAATACAGTTTTTTTTGATTTACTATTATCCTTGCAACTGCTCGGCTAACGCACAGCTACGGCTCCCTGTAAGAAGAAAGAAACACAAAAAGCAACCTAAAGAATATTTTTTGCACTAATTATTAGTGAAAAATAACGATTTCTCAAAACAATTCTGTATTTTTGCAAACTGAAAGCATAGCACTTGTCATGAGTGAGCATATAGAGAAAACAATAGACATAGAGAAAATCCTCCAAAGTAAGATGGGCAAGAAGGCTCGTTTCGTGCCGGCCTTTGCCGTCAGGTGGCTCAAGCGCATCGTCCACGAGGACGAGGTGAACGCCTTCCTTTGGGAGAGCCGCAACCTCACGGGAACGGAATGGCTGAAGGCCTGCGTAAGATACCTCGACATGACGATCCACATCGAAGGGCGCAATAATCTCCCCGACAAGGACGACGGAAAGCTGTACACCTTCGTCAGCAACCATCCCTTGGGCGGTGAGGACGGCGTGGCCCTCGGAGCCATCATCGGCGAGCACTACGACGGACGCTTTCGCTACCTCGTCAACGACCTGCTGCTCAACCTCCCCGGCTTGCGGCCGGTATCGATAGGCATCAACAAGACGGGACGGCAGAGCCGCGACTTTCCACGAATGGTGGAGGCCGGATTCCAGAGCGACAACCACATGCTCATGTTCCCGGCAGGACTGAACTCGAGGAAGAAGAACGGTGTCATCCATGACCTGCCGTGGAAGAAGACGTTCATATCGAAAAGCGTCGAATACCACCGCGACGTGGTGCCGATATATTTCAGCGGCCGAAACTCCGAGAGGTTCTACCGCATCGCCAACTGGCAGAAGAAACTGCATCTGAAGGTGAATATCGCCATGCTCTTCCTCGTCGACGAGATGTACCGCAACGTCCACAAGACGTTCACCATCAAGATTGGAAAGCCGATACCCTGGCAGACATTCGACAAGAGCCGTACGCCGGCTCAATGGGCTCAATGGGTGGAAGACAAAGTATATGAGTTATAAATCTGTCGGCACAACGACCGTGCTAACAGCGGCAGAACCAGAGACCGGCAGACGACATAGGACAGCAAATGAAGAAATAGAAATGGAAGAAGAGATAATCAAGCCGATTCCGAGAGAAGTTCTAAAGTCTGAACTGACTAAAGAGCGCTTACTCCGGACAACAAACAAAAGCCATAACGAGATTTATGTCGTAACGGCCCAGAACGCGCCGAACGTCATGAAGGAGATTGGCCGACTCCGCGAAATCGCTTTCCGCACAGCAGGAGGCGGTACGGGGAAGTCGATGGACATCGATGAGTTCGACACCATGGAGAACCCGTGCCGACAGCTCATCGTATGGAATCCCGAGGATGAGGAGATTATCGGCGGCTACCGCTATCTCTTCGGCGACGACTGGAAGTACGACTCCAACGGACAACCCATCCTCGCCACAAGTCACATGTTCCACTTCTCCGACAAGTTCCTGCGCGATTACGCTCCTTACACCGTAGAGCTCGGACGATCGTTCGTGTCGCTCGAGTATCAGAACGTGAGGAAGAACACAAAGTCCATCTTCGCCCTCGACAACCTCTGGGACGGTCTCGGAGCACTGACAGTCATCAACCCGAACTGCAAATATTTCTTCGGAAAGATGACTATGTACCCCTCGTACATCCGCTGCGGCCGCGATATGATTCTCTACTTCCTGAAGAAGCACTTCGACGACAAGGAGAACCTCATCGTTCCTATTAAGCCGTTGAAACTCGATACACCGGAGGAAGAACTCGCGAAAATCTTCACCGGTGACGACTTCAAGGAGGACTACCGCATCCTGAACCATAATATCCGTGAGCTCGGCTACAATATTCCGCCGCTCATCAACGCCTATATGAACCTCTCACCGACGATGAAGCTCTTCGGCACAGCCATAAACTATGGCTTTGGCGACGTCGAGGAAACGGGTATTCTCATAGCTGTCGACGAGATTTTCGAGGAGAAGCGCATCCGTCATATCGAGTCGTTTGTCAAGGAGCATCCCGAAGCCCTCCACCTCACAAGCGGTGCCAACAATATCATCTATCGCGAAAGAGAAGGCGACGACGAGTAAAAGCCGCAACGCCTGACGTTAACGGGAAAAGCAACGGTCTCTCCCCTGCCCCATATTCAAGCAGCAGAGAACCTTTTCCCTACACAGCTATAAAGTTTTTTCTATAGCTGCTATAGCTTTTATAGCTCCTATAGATTCTATAGATTCTATAGATTCTATAGCTTCTATAGCTTCCATAGCTCCTATAGATTCTATAGATTCTATAGCTTCCTATAACTTCCTATAACTTCCTATAAATAAAGTCCCCGGCATCACTCACGGAAGCCGGGGATTTTTTTTGTCCGTCATCACGGCTATTGTGGGATTATAGCCGAGATGCCTTGAATTCAATCTTACTTAACAATAACCTTTACAGTCTTGCCATTAGCGAGTTTGAGGATGTTCAGACCGCGCTGAGCCTCAGCGATACGCTGACCGGCAGCATTGTAGCGGGCTACGACAGCATTTGAAGCGTCGGTGGCTGCATTGACATTCTGAATGCCGGTAGAAGTACCACCGATAGTGCTCTTGGCCGCATTGGCAACGCCATTGGCATCATAGACGATAGCTATGACATAAACCTTCTGCTTGTTGATAGCATTCTTAAGAAGAGTGGTGGTAGGCAAGGTGAGGTTATATGTCGAGGTAGCTGGAGTGCCTGCTGTCAGGTCATCGAGAGTAGCCTTGTCAGTAGTGCCGTTGTAGGAACTTGCGATAAGAACATCATCGAACGGCCACTTAAAGGTAGACTTGCCATTCTTGCCACCCTTGCCGAACTGTGCGAGGTCGTCAGGAAGCTGAGAAGCAGAATACTGATAGTAGTAGTTATGCTGATTCCATGAGGACGAAGAACCTGTCAGACTGTCGGCAACGAGTACGAAGTCGATATTGTACTTGCCCGATACAAGAGGATCGACAGTAGCAGTAGCGGTGACAGTTGTAGAGTCAGCATTCCACTGACCCTCTACATCAACGCCCAAGAACGGAAGATTCTCAAGATGACGTGCGAAATCCTCAGTGATGGAATTATTTGAACCATAGTAAGGATCGATAACTGAACCATCACGGTCAATCATGCACGAAGGAGCGCCGGTGAATCCAAGACTTGCATAGTTCTTTGTGTAAGCAGGGTCAGAAGTATTGTACTGGTGAATGGCTACCCCTACGAAATTATCAGGATAGGTATTGGCAAGTTTCTGCATTCCGACAAGACCACGTGGGCAATAGCCGCAACCGGTACCTGTGTATTCTTCAACGACAACACCGCGATGGAATGCCTTTGAGAGTGCTACGAGAGTACCCTTTGATGATGTTGTGGCAGCCTCATTGGCAACACCGTTAACCTTCGTTACGTTGACCGTAGCATCGTAAGTACCGGCCTCAGCAGGTGCAGTGAAGGAAACAGAGTCGGTGAATATACCGCCGACGCCTAAGGCTTTACCGCCAAGGTCTACATGCTTCTCCTCGCTCTGCACACCATTGACAGTAACAGTGTAATCGAAATTGGAAAGGCTCGCTCCGAGGTTGCTGAAGGTGACGTTAACCTTCTTATCTTTATTTACGAGAGCTGTGAAGGTGCCGAAATCTGAAGGTACGACACCGTTTGCCGGGAAGTTGTCGCTCTGCAGGATAAGCTGGATGGCTGGACATCCGTCGTCAGAGCCAAAGCTATACCAACCCTGACCGTTACCGCCTACCGATGTTGGGATATTGGCGTTGATGTAGATAGTACGCTTAACTCCAGTGTTAATGGCAACAGGATATGTCTTGCTACCCTGTGTGCACTTATATGAGACCATGTATCCGGCATAGTCGGAAGTGTTGAGTGTGAACTGCTTGTCGGCAGGCAGCATCACGGTGTTCCATACGTAGCTTGAATAATCCGCAGGTGATGTGCTGGAGAATATTGTATCCTTCTTGGCTATAGAGGTGAGAGAACCATCAGAACCAACGCCAAGGATTTCGACGCCCTTAGCCTTTGCACTTGGACCCATGGCAAAGCGCACGCCAACGACGGTAGCACCGGCAAACTGTTGATAGTCGGACGGCTCAAGAAGAGCACCGGGCTGGATATCGGCTGTCGTATAAGTACCAATACCAATAGCATTGTCGACATCATCGGTGGTATAATAACCGACAAGGCGCTGGTTGGCTGCCAACTGAGCCTTGCTCGGAGCTTTCTTCACTGCAGAACCTCTCAGGGATGCAGACGCAGGGGCTTTCTCAAGACCTGCCGCAAATCTCGGGGCTTTGAGGCCCTGAGCGCTGACCGACAACGCTAACGTTGCTGCGGCCATTGTAAGTAAAATCTTTCTCATAAACCTGTTTGTAAATGTTGATAATGAAATATGTGAACTACAATAATACTTTCTTTACTGTTCCATCGGCATAGCGGACGATGTTCAGGCCTTTCTGCATTTGCGAGAGCGACTCACCACGCACATTGTAGATGGCTGCGACCTTCTTTCCCGCAGTAGAAGTACCGATGGACTTGATGCCGGCAGGATTGCGGTTGACGAAATTGATGGTTACAGAAGGACCGTATCCAGTGGGGATATATTTGGTTCCAGGTCCTTTAACATACATGCATATACGAAATACTGCGGAAGCCTGGCCATAACTCGTGGCATCAGTAGGAAGCCATTCGGTCTGAATAGTTTTTTTCTGTGTGCCGCCGTCAATGGCACCGGCCATTGTGCTGAATGTCCCTACATGATCACCAGTCTGACAGTTCACCGGGAAGCAGCAGCTGATGGAACCATTGTCGAGGCGTGTGATATTCACTTCCATACCGGCATAGACAGTCTCAGAGGAGGTGTTGTTGACGAAGAGGCCACTTGACACCTGACACAGGAAACCATCATCCTCGAGAGAGTCGACAGTAATCTCACTGCCATCGGCAATGACATTACCTTTACTGTCGACAAACTGAAGAGTATTGTCAATTTCGTCCTCATCACTATCCTGGGCCATGGCGGGCATAGAGGAAAGTGCCAAAAGCGCCAGGCAGAGTGTAAATAATTTCTTCATAGAATGAATTAATAACTATGGTATTCCTTCAGCCCGACAGATATAATGACTGACATGAAGGAATCCAATGAAATATATGTTTTTATTATTTGTTGTTTTGCTTTATTCTGACCTTAGCCACCTGCTGGACACCGGAATCATCGTAGACGAAAGCCACGAAATAACAGTGGTCGGCGACATTATTCTCAGGCAGAGAGTAGGAATATCCGAACATCTTTGATTCGGTAGCCGGTATAGACACCTCCTCACCCCAGTCGCCGTTGACAGCTGCCCGCAACACGTGGTTATGAAGATAGTTGTTGTCGACACTTCCGTCGGGCATCTTCTGCAGCGCAGTGATACTGTCCTCGACGAGCCACACCTGCAGATGACCGGTGAAACTCTTGTCAAGAGACGATGCGTTGACAATCACTGATGTCTGCCGCGACAATGTATCATAGGTGGCTGAGAGACGAAGCAGCACACTGGCGGTATCCTGAAGGGCGTCATAAACCTTGCCTGACCAGTCGGGGTAGTTGACGAGTCCGTGGCGGTTAATCATTCCTACCGGCTGATACTCTGCACCGAAGTGCTTATAGTACTCGTTGCCCAAGTCGGTAGCAAGACCTACATAGCGGCTGTTGCCTTTGTAGCCCAACGGACCGGAGTGTATGCCGACAGCGATGACATTGGAGTCGCCATACTGTTCCTGAAGCTGATGGATGACATCATTGGCGTTAGGACATTTGACACAAGACTGACCGGTGAAATCCTCAATGAGCACAGCACGGCTCACGTTGGCAGGACGGACATAGGTGAAGCGGTCGTTCTCGTCGATATCACTGCACGAGACCATTGCCACAGCAGCAAGACCTAATATTATAGTTGTAAGATTTTTCATTACCCTTAGAAGTTATAGTTGTACGACAGTGTGAAACCTTTCGACTCCGGAACATAACGGCAGACACCACCGGAACAGTTGTAACCGGCACGTGTGCGACCCCATCCGAGCTGGAAACGATGAGCTCCGAGGTTATAGGTCACATAAGTCTGCCAGTAGTGGGCATTGGTTACACCGCAGTTGTACTCGTCAGAGACGGTGAACATCCAATGCGGAGCCACGGAAAGCTCGGCAAGAGCGAAAGCCCAGTCGGCATCGTCATCGGCAGTGGTGAGATACTGCAGCTCGGTGCGCAGCTTAGTGTCGCGGGAGAGGTTGAACAGCAGGTCGGCAATGAAGATATTGGAGTGAATCATACCGCCCTCACCCTCGACAACCGTCTTGTTGTAGAACTGGTTCATGTACATGAGATGCATCTTGAAATCGCGGGTTATACGCTTGTCCAACTGTACGTCAATATCCTGATAATATGTTCCTCCGCCCCATTTCCAGAACGAGGAGCCGTAACCCTTTGTACCCACACCGGTATAATAAGTCGGGACATTGGTTACCGGCTGAAGTTGATCGGTGGACAATGGCTCAGAGTTCAATAACATTCCGTGCTCACTTTGGTCGATACCATGAACATGAGAGAAATTGATTTTCAGTTGCGTACCGTACTTTCCACCCAGAGCCGTGTGCCTTCTGAAGGTATAGCCGAGCTGAGCCTGGTAGGCCCACTCGCCGGCAGGATGAGTGGCATAAGGATAGAGAGCAGCCAACGCATATGTCTGGTCCTCGGTGAAAGCAGGCAGGTGGTTGATCATTGACGACGTGCCGGTCATGCTGCGACGCGAGCGGAACGAGAAATTATCCGACCGCTTGGCCTGCAACAACAGTGACATTCCTTTACGGCTGTATGATCCTGAAAGCATGGCCACATAACCTTTTCTATATATATAAGCATTGTCGAACGACGGGTCCTGTGTTTTCTGAGCGTACTCGGCGAGGATATTGAACGGTCCCTTATTCAAGTTCACCCGGGCATCCCAGGCGTTGACATTCTCCGGGAGGTTCAGACGATGACTGGCATCGACCATCAGCAGGTCGTCGTCAGCCTTCTCATGCTTGTTGACCCATGAGCCGCCAAGAGTCAGATAGGTGCCGCTCTGCTGCAGGGCATGGAACCACTCGTCGAGGCTCAGTTCCAAGTCGGCACCCGACACCCATGCGTCGTTGTGTGCCCAATAGCGGCGCTGCTTGCCGCTCAAGGCCTTGAGACGGACGCCACTGAACGGATTGACGACAAGACGAGCACCCAGGATAGAGTTGTCGATGCCAAGGGAGCGCTCCTCGTAAGTACGGAAGATGAACCCGGAACCGAACTGATCATAGAAATTACCAAGCGTCAGCTCAGCCTTGTTCAGCTTGCCCTTCACATAGAAGAACGGCACTCCCCATCCTTTGAAATCCTTCTCGAATCCTGGAAGCGGATGCTCAAGGTATTCGAAGCGGGCACCGGCATCAACATACTTGCTCTGAAGAGCCAGGTCCACATAGGTATTGGTACGAAAGTCCTCGTGCGAGCCATCGGCCTGTTTGCCGGTGGGCACGAGCATGTCGGACTGTATGCTGCCCGACAAGGTGACCCTATTATTTGTGGAGTCGTTTTGGGCAAACGTTGGCAATGCAGCCATCATTGCCGCAAACAGTAATGTCGTTCTCATTTACTTGACCAATTGCTTTACTTTATCGTAGAGTTCATTCTCTGCTCCTTCGGTGTAACCATTGTGCTGGAAGACCACTTTGCCATCGGCATCGCAGACGACGACGAACGGAATCATCTGACCGCCGAAAGCACGACGGAAATCGCTGTTCGGGTCGAGGAGGACATCGTAGTTCCATCCCTTCTGCTCTACCAACGGGCGCACCTTATTGATATTCTGAGCCTGATCGATACTGACGGCGTAGATTTTCACACCTGTCTCCTTCTGCCAGTCCTCATAGACCTCGCTGATGGCGTCGAGCTCGCGGTTGCAGGGCTTGCACCATGTGGCAAAGAAGTCGATGATAAACGGTTTGCCGTTGTTGCGAAGGGTATCGGTACTCACCGTCTTCCCGTCGATATCACGAAGTGTTACCTTCGGAAGTTGAGCCTGCGCAGTGCAGACAAAGCCACAAAGCATGACGAGCATGCTGGCAATAATTTTTCTCATGATTATAATCCTTTCTTTTTACGCTGCAAAATTACAAAACTTTTAATAATTACGCAATAATATTCACTTTTTTACATCAATCTAAAGCCAAAAATATTGGGAAGGGTAATATAAGACCGGAATCTACGATATAAAATGTAACATCTATGATACAATAGCTTATATTTGCCCACATCGGCCGGAAAATCATCTGCTGGTGGCGGACGACCGATACCGTTAAAATTTGTATATCCGCAGGTTGCGTTCGGTCGTAAGGACTGCACCCTGCATAACTCCTCTGCCCACAGCAAATGGTTATACAACGAAAGCCCCCAAAGGTCCGTTCGTAATAATGTTGGCGCCAGTTGATTCTTATTTCAGTGCAAAGGTACAAAAATATTTTCCCGAAAGCAAATTCCAGGGGTATAGAAAGGGGTATAGAAAGGGGGCTATATGTATGTTGTGGTATATCAGCGGCTTACAGGGGCAAATTCCGAATAATCATTTTGTTTTCCAATATACGGGGCAAGACAGGAGTGCGTTCACAGTCATTGGAGCAGAAAACCTCACTGCCGGAAGATACCTAAATCGGCACCGGTCCCCACCGTCAGCTGCTGCGAACAGATGACCGTGAGGACCGGATGATATGAGAATGGCACTCGTTCTACCTCAAAGAATACACCTGCCTATACATTATATATATAATATGTATATGACTGTCCCTTTCGGGATGATGCTTACGAGGAGACGATTCTCCGAAAATACTACTTGACTACTACCTTAAACGTCTTACCGTTCGACAGGCGGACGATATTCAATCCCTTCTGCGGCTGCTGAAGTCGCTTTCCGTCGATAGAATAATACTCGCGAGCCACAGCAGTGGCATCGGCATTGGCATCATTGACGCCCTTTATACCGGCAGCCTCATCAGAATAGACATTGCTCTTCAGGGCGTTGACGACATGGCCCGTGGTGGTATCGATGAGCAGGGTAACGACATGGAGTTTCGACTTGTCCTGGATGATGGCGTTGCGGGAAGTGTTAAGCGACTGAGCCAGATCGAAAGTATATGTGTAGTTCACCGGCTGCATGGCAACGACGCTCGATGGCAGACTGCCATCGATATACGACTTACCAGACCATCCGCAAACGACAAAGTTGAATGTCAGTCCGGAGATTGTGCTGCCACCGTTGACAAACTCTTTCATATCGTCATCAGGGTACGTAGTTTCACCAGAGTAGTAGTTGCTCTGGTCCCATGAGCTCTGATGAGCCGTATCGCCGGCCTCGGACAGTCCGTCAGCGGTAAGGATATAAGCAAGCTGATAAGGGTTGTCGGAATTGTCGCCGGCAAAGGTGACTGAGGTCTTGACTTCTACCGACGACTGTGTGGCATCGGTGAAATAGGCCCGAGTGACAAGGTCGGCGGGAGCGAACTGCTTGTTGCACTCAGCATAAGTCTTGTCGATATTGAAATGGCCGTCATAGTTGTCGCCGCAATAAGCATCGGTCTCATAATAACGGTCTATCCACGCATCGGGGAATCCCGGTACATTGTTGGGGAAGTCAGCAGTGAACTCCATCGGGTCGCCATTATGATATGACACGCCGACGAAATCATTGCCATAAAGCTCGTTCATGTGCTCGAGACCAACAAAACCACGTGGGCAGTAACCGCACCATGTGCCGGTGTACTCCTCGAGGAGGGCGCGCTTTGTCGGCAACAGCTTATATACGTTGACGTTGCTTGTGAAACTCGAAGGAGCGACATCCTTGCCGTTGACCTTCAACAAAGATACGGTCAAAGGATAGGTGCCCGCATCGGCGACTGCGGGAATCGCAAATGAGACACTGCCGGTAGAACCCACATGTGCCTTGACAGGATCGGCGAGGTCAGCATGGACATTATTGCTGACTCCTGCTAAACTATAGGAGAAGTCGACAGAGCTGATGGCCGTGGAACCGCCATTCTTTACACTGAAAGTATAGTCCTTAGACAAATTAATCTGAGTATTGACATCACCGCCCGAGACGACAGTCGCCACATCGGGCTCAATACCATCCAACAGTACCTCCAGAGCCAGCTCGCAACCTAACGTCGAAGCGCGAGAACCCCATTTACGATAGGTTGACGTCGTATGCATATAGAGGTTGTCGTCGTCAGGGTTATTGGCTACAACTACAGGAATGACAGCCGTGGATTTTGCGTTGAGCGACAGCGAATAGCCCACATATACTCCGTCGGAGGTGATGGTGTAAGGCTGTTTGAACCTTATAGTAACCTTTCCGCCGGAAATGCTGGCGGTATCGGACTCGATATCGGGTACGTTGACCTTATTTTTAATTGTCAGCGTTTTCGACATAAAGGCCACGGCTGTACTGTCGATGCCGGTAATATCGGAGTTCATGGGGATGACGATGCCCTTTACAGTTTTGCCGACCAACGCCGAATTCGTCAGATGGATGGCTACATCATAGTTCTCTTTCTTTCCCGTTCCGAAATAACTCAGTTTCTGCGATCCGTCATAAGGACCATAGGTAGCCTCCTGAGCCGAGACGCTGACCGCCCCAAGCACAAGACCGAAGGCCGTGAACGCAATCTTATGTAAAGTATTTATCTTCATAAGCAAACCTCAAATAAAAATGTTTATGTTGTAACGACTGATAAAATTCAAAAGGCAGGACTATTGTCCTACCTTTTATTAATTATCTGAGTCTCAGGCCGTTTACTTCTTTAAGACCTTCGTACCCTTCTTTGTTCCGTCAGCGTAGGTCACCTCCTTGATGTAGAGACCAGCCTGCTTAGGCGCAGCCACGCGGCGACCGCTGAGGTCGAAGTAAGCCACACTGCTGACTCCCGACTCGTTGCCCTCGAGGGCATTGATGCCGGCGGCATCATGCTGCTCTACGAGACTGTACCACACGAGGTTAGAGTGACGGAGCTCACCGGCTCCATTGTAGAACATCTGCACGCCGACACTGTCGATGTCGTTAGTATCGAAGTAGATATACCAGTAATGTTTGGCTCCGTATGCAGCTATGTCCATACCGTCGGTATAGCTGTAAGGAATATTCACCGAGTCGGAATAGTTGAAGTATTTATATCCCTCGTCCTCCGTAAGTGCATACGGCGTTTCGGGGTCGTCGCTCGTATAGAGGTTATAGTAAGCCTTATCGGTGTTCAGTGGCTTTCCGTTGGTGTCGAACTGTGGAAGAGTGAATGTCACGGCAGCGTAGCCCTGCGTGTTGTATGTCTCATTAACAGCCGTGATCACAGGGTCGGCAGGAGTAGCTGCGACTTCCTTCCAAGGCTCAAATCCGACCTCATCGTATGTTGCGAGATAGTAAACCTTGCTTGGCGAGCCGTTGACTATGAACGACGTACTGTCAGGAGCCTGCAGCGATTTGGTTGCCGCATCGTAAGCCAACTCCAGTTTGTCAGCAAGAGAATATGAGCGCACCTTGTCGACCTCACCATAATACGCATAATATGAGGAATCCAGCTCGACGGTATATGTAGCCGGCTCAAACCACAGGTGGATGTTGTCAATAGTATCGGCACCTATATACTGAGGCTCGAAGGTAGCCTTTCCGTCCTTAATGACGCCCTTAATCCATGACGAAGAATCCTTCGTGGCAGGGTTGTTGACGTATATCGTATCGCCGTCGAAAGCAACATCGACAATAGCATGAGCGGTATCCCTTGTCTCGACGAAGCCCTGACCAATGTCGTAAGCACTGTAGGTAGTGTTGCTCATGGCGTAAGTAGCCTTCTTAGCGGCTGCCGGGAGCACCGTCTTGTGGTAAGTGTTCGGCGTGACTCTCTGCGCGCCGTCGAGATAACCGTACCATGCACCGTCGGCATCGGTAAGTCCGATAGCTGCCGAGGGGAATCCTGAAGCGTCGTAAACCGAGTCAGCCATAGCCAACACACCGTCCTTATAAGTGAAATAGGCATCAGAGCCAGCGGCTGTAGTGTCGGCAACATAAGTCGAGCCATTCGACTCGGAAGTTGACAACTTAACGTGTGTGGCATAGAATGTCTGGCCATCCTGCTCATAGATAGGCTGTGGGAGATGCGCCACGTACGTGCCGTCAGCGTTTTTGTCTATCCTGAGCCATGTGTTAGTAAGGAATCCATTGAACGGATTCTTCAAGAAGATTGCGTCGTCAGTCTCGACATACGTTCCTATAGAGTTTGAATAATTTGCAGCCATGATATTGCCCCAAACAGAAAGGGTGGAGAAACCACTACGCAGGTCGGCAGCATGGAGGGTGCCCTCGGGCTGCGACGAAACGATATCGTCGTAAACCTGAGTCTTAGCTACCGACAGCTGACCGTTGGCACCGGCCGATGCAGGAAGCTGACGCGCCGTCAGACGGGAGGCTTTGACCATGCCGGCCACCTTCCCCGACTTCTGCAACGCCGACAAGCGCGCTTTGGTTAATACCTGCTGAGCGTTCTGAGCAAATGCCGAACCACCGGAAAGTAATGCGGCTGACAAAGCGAATAAGTAAATCTTCTTCATAAGCGAATTGATTAATATGATTAAAAACCTGAATAAATTTCCTCTGTTATCTAAATGCTTTCTTCTACAATGCAAAAGTATAGAATTAAAAGCAGACATGCAAATTTTTCTTTATTTTATTTTATTTTTCACCAATATTTATTTGTTTCATAACCCAAAGATTGCATAAGATAACAGCCTTCACATTATTATATAAGCAGAAGAGGAATAAAAACGGGTTCACAAAATATATTTCGTTGTAGAAGCAAACTGCGCTGCACATACGCGCTGCAGGGTGCGGCCCTTGTGGCCGTGAGCAAACGACAGACACTTATTCAGTGAGTACTAATAATAAATAATAGCACTTTCGGGCATGGAAAGTGCTATTATTATTGTATCTCAACGTAGTATTGAGTTTTATTACTTAATTAATATGGGCGAAGAAATTTAAGTATACGAGCCTTAATGCCCTCATATCCCAGCTGTTCATTAAACTCGTCGGTATTCAAGCCCTCGTTAAGAACCTTAGTAAAATCAGCAAGCGAGTAATCGTCATTGCCATTCTGAAAATTTCTCTCTATTGAGTCCAACTTACTTATCAGGCATACCATCTGGTAGTCCGGATCGGTGCGTTGAGTGTTACGGTTTGGATGTGCGTAAGTGTAATGTTCTGTGCCAGTTAGAGCAATAATATTCTCTGGCATATCAGCTAAATCCGGATATTCACTCTTCATAAATATATGGTGTGCATCGGTAGCTGTGTAGGCAGGATAATGATGTACCTCGCTATATTGCTCCAGATCACGTACAAACTTCTTAGCTTGATTGACAGAGCGCTCGAAATAACCGGCATAGTCCTTTACTTCATTGTCAATCGTAGATGCATATTCCTGACGAGACACTCCCTTAGGTTTGTCCACATCACGCCAGTTCACTCTGTTATAGCGGATTTCATCAATAGTAAGGGGAAAATCAGAAAGCATACCTTTCACGACACCTTTCTTCCGTCTACGAAAAGCCATGACGTTGATGATTTTGTTGTATATTCTCGGTGGTTCATAGTTTCTTTTTATAGGCGTGTATTCCTTAATAAGGGACATCAACTTGTCTCTTAGCGAATCCAAGGACTTTTTGTCCTGCTCTTTAAAGAATCGGTCAAAAAACGGCATACATCCGCTATCTTTCATCACTTTGGTTAGATAAATGTCCAAGAATGTAAGTGCGTTCTTCTCCCGAAGGGATATGTACTTCAATATTTCATACTCCCTGACATGGTAGGAATTCGCTCTGTTGACTTTATTTTCATCCAATATGCCAGCTGCTGCAAACATCTTCATGGGTTGGGCAAAGAACTTGTCGTATTCAGAAGACATACTTTCATTTTCAGTGTCCGGCTTTGTGAAACATTCTGCAAGAAGGTTGTTTGCATAGTCGGAATGCCAAACATCATTCTTAGTAAATACTTTATTCACATCATCTGATATGAATTCAATTATACACTCAGCTACTGCACATACGACATCTGGTATGCACTTTTGGTCCGTAAATCTTGCATTGTGTGATTTACGTACATCATAGTCATGTCGGTCAACAAATGACTGAATATACTTATCGTCTACTCTCATAGTCAAGTATTTACTTTAACTTTCCAAAGAAAAAAACAGAATTGTTGTCTATATTTAATGATCTTGTACCTCTATTACGTGCTATCGTATAGAAATTAGCAAAACTTGATGTCGCATAAAAAGCCAAATCTTTTTCCGTTATTATTTCTGTATCATCAATTGGCGTTAATATGGCGACAGAGCCATCTGTAATGCACCCCTCAGGTAGGAAGCATGCACGTGGATGATAGGTGAGGTTCGGTATCAACACGCAATTCTTTTTGTTAAGGAATTTGGCTACATCCAAATCTTTGGTGCTGTCAATATAGCTGTCGTAATCTGTAATGTTTATAATCTGATTATCTCCTATATTTCTTGATTTTAGAACTCGTATTTTCCCCTCTGGCTTCGTAATGGATTTTGTGATGAATCTGTCACGATACGCCTTGAAAACGTTGAAATGCATTTTGGAGGCAACTTCGTCGAATTCTTCATTCCTATATATTAGCCAATAAGGATATGTTCCATCAGTAATGTAAGATTGTTGGTGGACTTTTACAGATTCCGTGATATATGACTCGACAATGGTGTCTTTGGGTTTCTTGTTTGTGTCGATGATGAAACTTATCGTTTCTATCTTTACTCCTTTAAACCCTTTTTCTCCAAAGTCAATTATCCTTTCGATGCGTTTAGCCTTCATTACTTCTCTTGTGAGATTGAACTCTGGAGCATTAATCAGGCTCTTGGGAACGATGAAAGAAACCACTCTCCCCAACTTCATTGCCTTTTCAATGAAGAACGAGAAAATGTTGTTCGTATCTTTATTATACACATTGCGTTTGTAGGCAGCCAGCAACTTCTTGTCTTTGGTAATCTTCATGTATGGTGGATTGCCAACTACTATGTCGTAGGTCTTGTCAAACTCATGCAAAAGGAAATCAGCCACAATGTAGTTGATGTGGATATTGTCAGGCACAGTGAGCCGACTGACAAGTGATTTCAATATTTCAATACTGTTTGGATCTACGTCCACGACATCAATATTTACTGAAGGCACGTCAGCATATTTCTCTATAATAGCCGGCAAAAAGTTACCCACACCGATAGATGGCTCCAGAACATCCAATTTAGAATATTCTTTCGCTTCCGGCAAATGATTTACTATGGAAAAGCATATGCTTTGGCAAGTATAATATGCGGCATTGCTTTCCCTTTGTGCATTAGCCATTTCCGCAATTTTAGACAAATCAGAAAACTTTCGGCACGGATTTTTGTCTATATAGTCAAGCAATTTGTCATGATCTGTTAATCCAAACTTTTCTATTATATGCTTTGCGTCTTGTTCTGTAAATTCAGGAGTACTTAAAATTTTTCGAATCTTATGAGCTATTTGCTGGAAGATTACTGTAGGTACAGCCTCTCCAAGATTCTGCCGAATGTTCATCTCCTCTTTCTTCAGGAACGCTTCTTTCTCTTTAATTGGGAGAGCATTAAGTTGGTCAAATGGAATATCAGTCCATTTGAATGAATCAGGAACTGACATCATCAGCATAATCTCACGAATGCTGAACACCCTATTATCCACAGGATGCACAGTGTTCTGACTTGCTAAAATGTCATTACGAGTATGAATGCAAGGAGCTACTTTGTCCCAGCACTGACGTGTATATTTGTCGCCATTCTTTCTCGCGTTATAAACAACGACACCATTCTTTACCGTATGTGGTATTCTGTTGATATCCGTATTGTCAAAGGCTGACTGACCCTCCTTAATTTCAGAAATCCAAGCTTCCATACGTGGCGCATACTTTCTGAAATTGTGATAAATGTCAGTTGGACAAACTTCTCCCATTTTTTTCAAAGATGGGAGATGACCGATAACCTGCCTTAGTGTCCTCTCTGGCTGTCTATCAGGGAAAACATCATATGGCGTTATTTCTTTCAAGTCTTTACGCACTCCAATAACAAGCGTACGAGTACGACTTGACGGGTTTCCAAAATCTTTAAAGTTAACGACTCTGTAGAGTATATTGTATTTGCCGCCAAGATTCAATTCAATTGCTTCCTTAATGACTTTATCCTTACCATCAACATCCGTGCATATTGACTTCAGAAAAGCACGGACATTCTCAATAATAAAAAATTTTGGCTTTATCGCATCAACCATTTTGATTGACTCAACAACAAGAGAATTTCGCTTTAGCTCATCTTTCTTCTTGTGATTAGCAACAGACATTCCCTGACATGGTGGAGTGGCTATCAGTACATCTAAGTCCGTGACATTAAACGTATTCTTCCACAGATCAAGTTCTGCGAAAACCTTATCTTTTGTTTCCTGCGATGTCATATCACCGCAAATGTATCCGCTATTATAAGCACATTTGTTGTTGAATTTCTGAATTTTTAGGCGTCGTTCAAGGAGTTCTACAGTAGCTATGCAGTAGAAGCCTTCCTCTTTAAAGCCATAGCAGCCTACCCCTGCGCTACTGAACAAACTAACATAAGTGCGCAGACCGTAAGGAGACCTTTTCTCCTCAACAATGTTTTCAACATCAATTGTGTCTGGTAATCTATATCTTTTATTTAGTTTGGGCATATTCTATTTATATTTTTCAGCTGCAGTCAGCAATGTATTGAATGCGAGTTCTTATTTTTTGTAACGACATCATTTACGTTATCTGTAAGCCACAAAGTTAGTAAAGTTTCTGCGTTTATCCCATTAAACGTGGCCAAAGAATACACTTGGCCAATAATAGCTTTCTTATCATCGTGCTCTAATATGTAGATGTATCTATATCAAGGATTTAAGCCAACTTCCTTTGTGGTAGGTTCGAGGCTCTACTGAGATTCTTACTCCTCCTTGCGAACGCCATTTGCCAATTTTGTCTTAACATTACTTGGCAAAATTACAAAGAATTATTGGTATTAGCTAATATTTTTTGTTTTTTAAGATTGGTTCCTTTTTCTATTCTCTTTTTGTTCCAATTGTCACTCTTTGCTTTATACATTTATATACCCACAATATTTGTTGAGATTTTGGAGAACAGTAACAGCTTTGTACAGCTACCATACTCTGCTATCATTCGTATTAATCATTTGGAATACACAACGCAATGAATTGTAAAAATAAATCAAACGAAAACGGATTTTGCGCCATCTCTGTAAAATCCTGAGATACAGTCGCTTATCAATACATGCCATTTTGCGTTGCGAAACAGGCCGTTTTAGAGTGCGAAACGGGCCGTTTCGCAAGCTAAAACGGACCGTTTCAGAAGGCAAAACGATAGGTATTGTCGGTGTGTCAGGAAATTTCATAATGTCTGCCAGACTGTGGTCGCTGCGCTACCTTAGTCTGGGGATACTGAGAATTAAGCCTCATCGGAACTTGCAATGGCGACTATAAGCCACAGAAGATATTCAGCGAAACGGGATTCCGCCATATCTGCGCACAGAAAACATTATCCCGACACGTCAGTTCCTGCTTTATGGCAATGTAAAATTGGTTCTTCCGGCACGTAGTTTATCGTCCGTTAGCCTCGATTCACATAGGAAGCGAATGTGATTTTCTTGGCTGTGAATGTGACGAACAGCTCCTCGGATATCGCAGAAAAGACTGCACGATAGTGGGAAAAATGTGCACACTTTAGCCATTTTATGCACAAATGGAGAAATTTTGAGCAATTTTTCTTGCAGCCCTTAAATAATCTTTATACCTTTGCAGCCGTTTTTTGAAAATTTTAATAGTTATTGCATGTTTAAGAAATCGACAGCAGTGATGCTGCTCTTCTCGCTTACGGCAGTCACGGCTCATGCCGGCGGTCTGCTCACCAACACCAATCAGAACATCAGTTTCAACCGCAACTTCGCGCGTGAGGGTACCATCGGCATCGACGGTGTGTACTCCAATCCTGCCGGTGTGTCGTTCCTGACGAAGGGATTCCACCTCTCGCTCAACGTGCAGAACGTATATCAGACCCGCGATATCACCTCGTCGATAACCGTGCCGACGCTCCAGGGCACGCCATTCTATCAGCCGTTCAAACTCAATGGTGGCGACGACAACGGTGAGAAGTGCTTCCGTGGTAAGGCGTCGGTGCCTGTACTGCCGTCGTTCCAGGCTGCGATGGTCTACGACAAGTGGACCCTTCAGGCCGGATTCGCACTCGCCGGCGGTGGCGGAAAGGCTATCTTCAACAACGGACTGCCAAGTTTCGAGAGGCAGATATCGCTCGTTCCGGCAATCCTTTACGGTCAGGGACTGACATCACAGACACCATCCTACAGTGTGCGCAGCAACATCAAGGGCCAGCAGTACGACTTCGGACTGCAGCTCGGTGTGTCGTATAAGGTCAACGACCACCTCGCCGTGTATGGCGGCGCGCGCTTCAACTACATATACAATAAATATGTGGGCAACATCACCGACATCTCGGCGAATATCAACGGCGAGAATGTCAACCTCCACGACTATTTCGACACGCAGGCGCAGACCTACGACCGCATGGCGTTCTACTACCGCATGAGGGCGTCGGAGATGACCGACGAGGCGGCGAAGGCCAAATATCAGGCTGCGGCTCAGCAGGCGCAGGCCGGTGCCGACAAGATGAACCAGACCAAAGAGCTCTTCGCCGACAAGTATCTCGACTGTACGCAGAACGGATGGGGTATCACCCCGATTATCGGTATCGACTATAAGGCAGGACGGTGGAATATCGGTGCACGCTACGAATTCACCACAAAGTTCAACATCGAGAACGATACGAAGGTCGACAACACCGGACTATTCGCCGACGGAGTGAACACTCATAACGACCTTCCGGGACTGTTGGCTGTCGGAACACAGTATGAGATTCTGAAGAATCTGCGAGCGATGGTGGCCTGGCACTACTATTTCGACAAGGATGCCCGCATGGACCACGGCAAGCAGAAGGCTCTGTCGGGAAACACGCAGGAGTATCTCGCGGGAATGGAATGGGACGTTGCAAAGGGCATCACGCTGAGTGCCGGCGGACAGCGCACGAAGTACGGTCTCGGCGACGGCACCTATCTCTCCGACATGTCGTTCGTGACGAGCAGCTACAGCATCGGTTTCGGAGCTAAGGTGAAGATAGCCAAGAACATGAGTCTGAATGTGGCGTACTTCTGGACCGACTATGAGAAATTCCACAAGGAGTACGACCAGACCATCACCGGTGCCGGACAAAGCGTGGAGACGCACAATACCGATGTCTTCACCCGGTCGAACAAGGTCGTCGGTGTGGGTCTCGACATCGACTTGTAAGCCGTCGGTAATATCCGATTCCTCCGGTGGCGGTGTGTGGTTACGGCCGGATTATTGCCGCGGAGGATGGAATAAGAAATGATTTTAATCTGATTGGATGTGGAGAAGTCTCGCATCAGCGGCAGAAGAATACTGCAAATGCCTTATCATCAAGAGCTTATGAGCCAGCTCTATGTGGCTACCAGGATTATATTTGCAGTTATTACGCTGTCCGCTTCTCCCCCATTGAACAAATGAACAGGACTGTCGGTCATAGGCTGGCAGTCCTGTTCACATATTATATATATGGCTGTAGACGTTACTTGGCGTATTTCTCAGCCTGACTCTTTATCAGTTCGGCATCCTCGAAGTAGTCGATGCGCATAGCCTTACGGACCTCGTCCATGGTGTTGGCACCCACCTCGCGGGCAGCATCGGAACCTTTCTTCAGGATATTGTATATCTCGGGAATGTCCTTCTCGTACTCGGCGCGACGCTCGCGGATTGGGTCGAGCATGCGGTTGATGACCTTGTTGAGCATCTTCTTGCACTTCATGTCGCCGACACCACCATGGGTGTAAGCGGCTTTAAGCTCGTCGAGGTTCTGGAACTCAGGCCAGAAATCGGCAAAGTCCTGGTCGGTAGAGAAGGCATCGAGATAGGTGAACACGGCATTTCCCTCCACATGACCGGGGTCGGAGACGTTGAGATGGGTAGGATCGGTGTACATTCCCTTGACTTTCTGCCATACAGTGTCCTTGTCGTCGGACAGATAGATGCAGTTGCCGAGGCTCTTCGACATCTTCTCCTTACCGTCGGTACCCGGCAGACGGCGCGCAGTGGCGTTCTCCGGAAGCATGATATTCGGTTCGACGAGAACAGGCGAGTACACCTGATTGAAGCGTCTTACGAGCTCGCGGCACACCTCAATCATCGGTTCCTGGTCCTCGCCGGCAGGTACCGTCGTGGCCTTGAAGAGGGCGATGTCGGCAGCCTGCGATACAGGATAGCAGAAGAAGCCGAGCGGAATGTTCGCCTCGAAGTTGCGCATCTTTATCTCCGTCTTCACCGTAGGATTGCGCTGTACACGGCTCACGGTGATGAGGTTCATCAGGTAGACCGTCAGCTCGGCGAGTTCAGGTATGCGGCTCTGCACGAAGAGGGTGCACTTTGTCGGGTCGAGGCCCGCCGAGAGGTAGTCGAGGGCCACCTCGATGATGTTGTCGCGTATTTTGTCGGGATTATCGGCATTGTCGGTGAGTGCCTGTACGTCGGCCATGAACACGAACATGCGGTCGAAATCGCCTTTGTTCTGAAGTTCCACGCGGCGGCGCAGACTGCCTACGTAATGTCCCAAATGAAGTTTTCCTGTTGGACGGTCACCCGTCAGAATTACTTTTCCCATTTGTATGTTTATATTTTATAGCTTGTTTTTCGTTGTTGTGGGGTGCCGTTCAGATTTTCGAAAGCGTATAGCGGGCGCGCCGTGAGCCGTCGTTGGCGTTGTATTCCTCCAATGTCATGGTGCTGCCCTCGGTTTTCAGCCAGTGCAGTTTGCGCCCCGACGACAGGTCGATGCGGAACGATCCCGTCACGACGGTGTAGGTGCCCCGCTCTAATATCGTTGTCGTGGCACCACCGGCGGTTTCGTATATTGAGTAGCTCTTGTCGTTGTTGAACGACGCGTAGCGGCTGTCGTAGTTGACGGTCTGTATGGTTGTCCTCTCCATTTTGCCGTTTTTATCGGTTGTGAGCACCACACTGTCCATTTTCTCCACTTTCCACGACCCGGCGACGGTGCTCTGGTCGAAGTTCACATGTACCGTATCGTCGTCGTCGCTGCATGCCGTCAGAGCCAGAGCCGGCAGGAGCATCAGCATGACGACTGCCAAATATGTTGTCTTTATCTTTCTCATCGTTTTCTATTTTCCCGTTTTTTCGGTTTTATTTTTGCGATTTCTTGTCCCCAGTTGCCGTTGCTGAGCCTTTCGAATCCTTGTCCTTAGTCGTCGAGGCATCCTTCGTCTTGTGCTTGTCGGTGGCGGCAGGCTTGTCGGTAGTGGCCTCGTCGGTAGCGGGTTCGGTGCCTTCCTGGTCGGCAGCGCTCTGGTCGGCGGCTCCGTTCTCTACTGTTGCGGCGGTGTCGGCGGTTGCCGTCTCCTCCTTAGGAGCCTCGTGATGCACCTCCACGGTATCGACTTCCTCGGGCATAGTGTCCTCCACAGTGGTGTCGTCGCTGGCGGTGTCAGGTTCCACATTCTCGTAGGGGTCCTCTATTGGCTGCTTAGTGGTGCGGTTCAGAGCCGTGAAAGCCACTCCTGCGGCAACGGCTATGACGACGAATATCAGGCACCCGAGGGCCAGTCCGCGGCGGTTCCGCTTTCCGTTGCCGTCGCCACCGTCACCGCCGTCGCCGGTTGTCGGTGCGTAGCCGGTCTGATAATCGTCGTCGGCAGTATCGCTGCCCTTGTCGCCCTTAGGCAGGTTAACACGCATTTTTCCCTGACAGCCGGGACAGATACACTCGATGGTCTGTCCGCCCTTGCCGTCGACGAGGAACCGTTTGTTGCAGTGTGCGCAGGTAATCTGATATTTCATAATCCGTTCGTTTACGTAATTTATTTCTTGACAAGCTGCTCTTTATCTCTTGACCAGCCGTCGGTTATCTCTTAACACTCCGTCCGCCGTTGCTTGACCGACCGCTCTTAATTTCGTGGTCAGTCGTAAGCAATCGCCTGATAGTCAGTTTATTACTTCTTTACTAACTGTTCATTGGCCTTGGAGTTTATCGAAGCGAGGATCTTTCGTGTGGCTCCGGCAAGCTGCTCGACGTATTTGCCAGCCTCCTGACCGCTTTTTGCCAACATCTGAGGGTCGCTGTCGAGTTGCGACATGATATTGTCGAAGTCGTCGGCAGTTTGAATCTCGTATCCGCCCTTTACCGCCAAGAGTCCTTGAGCCTCATCGAAGCGCTTGTTGTTCGGTCCGAAGATGACGGGGATATTCCACACCGCGGCCTCAAGGACGTTGTGTATGCCGACACCGAATCCTCCTCCCACATACGCCACACTGCCGTAGCGGTAGATGCTCGACAGCAGTCCATAGCAGTCGATGATAAGGAAGTCGGCAGTGGCAGCCTCCTCCGGGGTTGTCTGGGTGTACCTCACCACTTTGCGGTCTTTCACCATTGCCATTATCTGCCTGAGGTGGTTGTCGCTGACAACGTGTGGTGCGATAATCAGTTTCCAGTTTCTGTGGCGGTTGAAATAGGTGATAAAGATCTCCTCATCGGGCGGCCACGAGCTTCCGGCAACGAAAACCCTCTCCGGAGCAGTGCCGTTTCGGTTTCCGGCCGTGAACGCCTCGACTATCGGCAGTTGCTTTGCAGCCTCCTTAATCTGTATTACGCGGTCGAAACGAGTGTCGCCGACAACCTCCACATCGTCGATGCCGATGCCGTGGAGCAGTTCACGGCTCTCGTTGTTCTGGACGTAAAAGCGTGTGAAACAGCGCAGTACGTGACCATAACTGCGCCCGTACCACTGGAAGAAAACCTGCGAAGGGCGGAAGATACTCGACACACTGTAGACCGGAACGTGGCGATGGCGGAGGATATGTAGGTAGTTATACCAGAACTCATACTTGATGAAGAACGCCATGACCGGCCTTACGGCGCGCAGGAATCGGCGGGCGTTGATGACCGTATCGATGGGGAGGTAGGTCACAATGTCGGCTCCCTCGTAGTTCTTCCGTACTTCGTAGCCCGAGGGCGAGAAGAACGTCAGCAGAATCTTGTACTCGGGGTGGTCGTGGCGAATCTGTTCGATGAGCGGACGCCCCTGCTCAAACTCTCCGAGCGAGGCGGCATGGAACCATATATACTCCGCGTTGGGGTCCACCTTCTCACGGAGGGTGCGGACGGCTATGCGCTCTCCGTCCCACATCTTCTTCACTTTCTTGTTGAAGAAGCTGTAGATGATGACGACCAGCTCATACAAGTGCATTAAAATGTTGTACATTAATGTCTTACGCTACCCTCCGTGGAATGAATACGTTATTATCCAAGTTTCTCAATGGCTCTATGCAGACGGGCCAAGGTCTCCTCCTTGCCGAGGAACGCCGAGATGTCGAACATCCCGGGACCCTTGCCGATACCGACGAGGGCGAGGCGGAAAGCGTTCATCACGTCGCCAAGTTTATATCCCTTGTCCTCAACCCACTTCATGACCACGGGTTCCTGACCCTCGACGGTGAAGTCGTCGATGCCCTCGAGAACGCCGCAGAGCTCGGTCATCTGCTGTTTACTATAGTCCTTCCACCGCTTCTTGACGGTTTTCTCGTCGTAGCTTGTCGGGGCCACGAAGAAGAACGAGCACAGGGGCCACAGCTCCTTGACGAAGTCGACACGGTCCTTCATCATGTGCACCACCTGGCGCACCTGGTCCATGGTGGCGTTGACACCGTTGTTGGCTACGATAGGCGCGAAGAGCCGCGCAATCTCGTCATCGCTCTTGCGGAGGATATATTCATGGTTGAACCATATTCCTTTCTTATAGTCGAACTTGGCTCCGTTCTTCGAGCATTTGGTGATATCGAAGGCCTTTACGAGCTCATCGAGGGAGAAAATCTCCTGTTCGGTGCCGGGGTTCCAGCCCAACAGGGCAAGGAAGTTGACCACAGCCTCGGGGAAGTAGCCGCTCTCGCGGTATCCCGACGACACCTCTCCGCTCTTCGGGTCGTGCCATTCGAGCGGGAATACCGGGAAACCGAGCTTGTCGCCGTCGCGCTTCGACAGCTTGCCTTTGCCCTCCGGCTTGAGCAGCAGGGGCAGGTGGGCGAACTGCGGCATGGTGTCCTCCCAGCCGAAAGCCTTATAGAGGAGAACATGAAGCGGTGCACTCGGCAGCCATTCCTCGCCACGGATGACATGCGTGACACCCATGAGATGGTCGTCGACGATATTGGCTAAATGGTATGTTGGCAGCTCGTCGCTGCTCTTGTAGAGCACTTTGTCGTCGAGGATGTCGCTCTTCACGGTCACATCGCCGCGGATAAGGTCGTGGACGGTAATTTCCTGACCCGGCTCAATCTTGAAACGTACGGTGTACTGCTCGCCGTCGTCGATGAGCTTCTTCACCTCGTCGGCCGGAAGCGTCAGCGAGTTGCGCATCCCGGAGCGCGTGTGGGCGTCGTACTGGAAGTTCTTCACCTCATCGCGTTTCTTCTGGAGCTCCTCGGGAGTGTCGAAGGCATAGTAAGCCTTGCCGGCATCAAGAAGCTGGCTGACATACTTCTTGTAGATTTCGCGGCGCTCGCTCTGACGGTAGGGACCATGGTCGCCACCGAAGCTCACACCCTCATCGAACTTTATACCGAGCCACTTGAAGCTCTCAAGTATATACTCCTCGGCACCGGGAACAAAGCGGTGGGAGTCAGTATCCTCAATACGGAAAATAAGTTTGCCATTGTGCTGACGGGCAAACAGATAGTTGTACAATGCCGTGCGGACACCACCGATATGCAACGGACCCGTTGGGCTCGGTGCGAACCGTACTCTTACTTCTCTTTCTTGCATCTTTACAAAATGATGATAAGACAATAATTTTCTGCAAATTTACGACTTTTTTTTGAGTATGACACGTTTTTTTTGTATTTTCGCAAAGTGTTTGGAAATAATATACTGAATTCATGAGCAAATATGACAAGATAGAGAACGGCTACTGGCGCAACATAATCACGCGTACAGTGCTGAGTCTCATAACGATAGCCGTTATCATCGTGTTCCTTCCCCGGAGCACCGACCGCCTCTTCCACTACGAGGAGGGACAAGTGTGGCGTTATCCGGCCCTCAACGCGCAGTTCGATTTCCCCGTCTTCAAGACCGATGAGGCCATAGCCGCCGAGCGCGACTCCATCGTCAGGCAGTATCAGCCGTATTTCAACTTCAACGAGAATGTGGAGCAGCAGCAGATTTCCCGTTTCCGCACGCAGTACAAGAACGGCATTCCGGGGCTCAAAGGCGACTGGGTGGACTATATCGCCAACCGCCTCCACAAGCTCTACGAGCAGGGAATCATCGACCCGACGGTGCAGACCCAGCTCGACAACAAGGGCGAGACATCGCTCCGCGTGGTCATCGGCAAGGAGGCCGCCGTGGTGGCAAAGGACAGTGTGCTGACGACCATCAACGCCTACGAGCGCCTCTTCATGGACCCGCGGCTCGGCCCGAACCGGTCGTTGCTGCAGTCGTGCAACCTCAACGAGTATATCGAAGCCAACCTCGTCTACGACCGCGAGCGCAACGAGACCGAGGAGAGCGACCTCCTCAACACCGTCACCCCGGCCAGCGGACTCGTCCAGCAGGGTGAGCGCATCATCGACAACGGCAGCGTCGTCGATGCCTACAAGGCGCGGGTGCTCAACAGCTACGAACGGGCTTTGGCTCAGCACAATGCGTCGGGCAACGAGATAACGAGCACTCTCATCGGACAGATAATAATCGTCTCGATGCTCGTCATCCTCTTCACCCTCTACCTGGCGCTCTTCCGGAAGGACTACTTCATCAAGCCGCGGAACATCACGATGCTGTACGTGATGATTGTCATCTTCCCAATATTCACGTCTTTGATGATGCTCTACAATAAGTTCAGCGTCTACCTCATACCCTATGCCATGGCCCCGATATTCATCCGGGTGTTCATGGACTCGCGGACGGCCTTCATCACCCACGTCACGACGATTCTCATATCGGCCATCGTGGTCAAATACCAGTATGAGTTCATTATCGTCCAGCTCGTCGGCGGACTCGTGGCTATCTACTCGCTGCGCGAACTCTCAAAGCGGAGCCAGATATTCCTCACGGCCATCCTCGTGGTCATCGGTGAGGCTTTTGTCTACTTCGGCTTGCAGCTCATCCTCACCGACTCGCTGACAAAGCTCGACAGCACAATATACTACCACTTGGCTGTCAGCGCTTTCTTCCTTCTCTTCACCTATCCGCTGATGCTCGTCGTCGAGAAAACATTTGGATTCGTCTCCACGGTGACACTCTTCGAGCTGTCGAACACCAACAACGAACTCCTGCGGCGGCTCAGCGAGGTGGCACCGGGAACCTTCCAGCACAGCATTACCGTCGGAAACCTCGCCGCTGAGATAGCCAACAAGATTGGAGCCAAGGCCCAGTTAGTGCGTACCGGAGCCCTCTACCACGACATCGGGAAGATGACCAATCCGGCGTTCTTCACTGAGAATCAGGCCGGTGTGAATCCCCACGAGCGACTGCCCGAGAAGGAGAGTGCCGCAATCATCATCAGCCACGTCACCGAGGGCCTCAAGCTCGCCGAGAAGTTCAATCTGCCGCGCGTCATCAAGGACTTCATTTCCACCCACCACGGCGAGGGACTGACGCGCTACTTCTACGTGAAATACAAGAACGAGCATCCCGATGAGGATGTCGACCAGGCTCCGTTCCGCTATCCGGGTCCCAATCCGTTCACGCGCGAGCAGGCTATCCTGATGATGAGCGACACCGTTGAGGCCGCCTCGCGATCGCTCAACGAGTATACCGAGGAGAATATCATGAAGCTTGTCAATAAGCTTATCGACGGACAGGTGGGCGAAGGATTCTTCCGCGACTGTCCTATAACGTTCCGCGATATCACCATCGCCAAGCAGGTACTCATCGAACGCCTCAAGTCGATCTACCACACCCGCATACAGTATCCTAAGCTAAGCACCGAGGCCGAGGCCAACCTCCAGGCCAAAGCGGAGAAGGAACAAGCGTGAGGAATACCTAACAGGTCTGTCGCAGGCCCATAAGCCAAACCGCAGGTGCCACATTTGAGGCATCTGCGGTTTGCTTTTTTCTTGCCGACAGTGATGTTGTTGCAGCCCGAACGGATTCGTATTCCGACTTCGCCACGTTGCTATCCAATAGTCCGTGAGCCCCATCCCGTAATTGCGAATTATCTTTACACCATTCCAATACATACCGTTTGGGCTTGCGAAACGGTCTGTTTCGCAGCCTGAAACGGTCCTTTTTGCAACCTCAAAAGGACCGTTTTAGAACGCAAAATGGCATGTATTAGCAACCCATTGTATCTCAGCAAATTAGAGAGACAGCTCAAATTCCGTTTTTGTTTGATTTATTTTTACAATTCATCACATTACCCCAATATATGCATCAACCGAAATTAGTGGCGTAGTAGGGGTTAACCCGTTGTAAAATCTACGGATTCTGAAGAGCTATGATGAAGTCAGTAGGCAATCAAAACAACGCTCATGCCATGTCAGTCAAGATCTATATTAAAGATCCGTACACTGTCGAAGAACAAAATCTCCGCCGTCAGCGAACATATCTTCAATAGCCCACAAATATATCTTCAATGGCCCACGAAGGTATCTTCAGCGTTATAAGGAGAGATAATATCAGGTCATAAGTAAGTACGAGGGCATGAAAGTACATTCTCTTCTAAAAAGAACGAATTACAGTAGTGTGTTGCACGCATCCACCGAAGGGGCGGGGTTTATCCCCGCCCTAATCCCGCAAATGAAATCAAAAATAAATCCGCGAAATCTGCGAGATCAGCGTGAGTATTTTCACGCTAATTTTATTCTCACGCAGATCCCGCAGATTCCGCAGATCCATAGTCCTCAAAAATGACCCAACCGATTTTAAATATGTCGAACAATCCTGTGCAGGGAAGGGCTTCATACCCTTCCTCAAAAAATGACTCAACCGCTAAAAAATATCAAGAATTAGAGAATTAAAGAATTATTACAAATGACACAAACGCTTTAAGAAATATGTCGAACATTGTTTTAGGAAGGGCATGAAGCCCTTCCCTGCACTGATACATGTGGGACTAACGCTTGCAACAATAAAGCAGGGATATACACAATAGGGCGGGGATAACCCATGCATGGTTTATCCCCGCCCTCACTCGCTGAGATCGCTGATAGGCTTTCAGCCTCTATTTACTATTCGTCGTTGTCCCAAAGATAGTTATTCTTCTTTGACCAAGCTTTATTGGCAAGGTCACTCTCATCCGTGATGCCTTGCGGGAGGGAACCCTCTGTGTGTACGGAGGTCTCATAACTGTCTGCTAACAGCTCACCTGTTGACTCCATCTCTTTGACTTTTATCGATGGTGCTATATAAGTCTTTTTCATCTTTCCGTTGTTTTTATTTGTTTATGATTACTTTCTTTCCATTGTGGATATACAGTCCCTTGGCTGTTGGTTTCTCATTGACCTTCACGCCGTCCAGGGTGTACCATGCGCCGTTGTCCTCGTTGTCGGCAGCGATGTCCTCGATGCCTGTCGTCGCACCGCCAAGAGATACATTGATCTTTGCGTTGCTTGCGGTAGGCAGACTGAGATACGCCTTGTTGGCTGCTATCGTGCCAGTGCTCAGCGGCCAGAAGCCATCACCATAATAGACATAGTGGGTATTGCCATCCGTCAGCGTGCTGAGGTCGGTGTCTTTTGTCACCCCCACGAGTTTGTTGCCGGATACATCAGCCGTAGCGTCTCCACTTGTCAGTGGGAAGACGTAGGTGGCGCCCTCCGTGCCGGTCATCAGCAGCCCCGTGCCTGCCGGCACGATGCCTTTCACCTCGGTGCCATAGATCGTGCCGTTGACAGCGCTGCCCGTAAACTGATATGCTTTCAGGTCATTCGCCGCTGCGGCAGCAAAGGTCTTTTCGTCTCCTACCCGATAGGCGTTGTCAAGGTCTATCTTCTCTGCATCCGCAAAAGTAGTTACAGCATGATCGAAGGTCTTAAAAACACTGCGTTTTGTAAAACCTTTCCATCCCGTTGCGCTGGCGTACGCCTCCTCGCTTCCTATTGGAATGATCAGACGTGGTTCATACGAAGAAAGTACAGGACCATATTTACAAGATGCGGGCTTCTTACTTTTACATAGGATCGAAGTCAAGCTGGGACAATCCTCGAAGGCACTCTTGCCTATCCAAGTGACACCTTTAGGGATGGTGATCGAAGTCAAGCCGGAACAACCCTTGAAGGCGCCATCTTCTATCCAAGTGACACGCTCAGGGATGGTGATCGAAGTCAAGCCTGAACAACCATAGAAGGTCTGATAGCGTATCGACGTGACACCCTCAGGGATGGTGATCGATGTCAAGCTGGAACATTCATAGAAGACCTCTTCGCCTATTACAGTGACACTTTCAGGGATGGTGATCGAAGTCAAGCTGGAACAATACCCGAAGGCCCCAGAGCCTATTACAGTGACACCATTAGGGATGGTGATCGAAGTCAAGCTGGGACAATCCTCGAAGGCCCTCCAGCCTATCTCAGTGACACTCTCAGGGATGGTGATCGAAGTCAAGCGGGAACAATTCTTGAAGGCCAGATCGCTTATCGAAGTGACACCCTTAGGGATGATGATCGAAGTCAAGCTGGAACAACTCCTGAAGGCATACCAGCCTATCGAAGTGACACTTTCAGGGATGATGATCGAAGTCAAGCCGGAACAATCCTCGAAGGCACTCTCGCCTATCGAAGTGACACCCTCAGGGATGGTGATCGACATCAAGCGGGAACAACCCATGAAGGCCTGCCCGCCTATCGAAGTGACACCATCCGGGATGGTGATCGAGGCCAAGTTGGAACAATACGAGAAGGCACTATCGCCTATCGAAGTGACCGCATAACTTTTGTTATTATAATTCACAGTAGAGGGAATCGTAATATGGCCAGAGTAAGAACCAGTGTAATCGCTACTCTCAATGGGTGTGACTTTGTATGTCACCGCCACGGAACTACTACCAGTCAACTTGTAGTATATTCCATCTACCTCGAAGTCGTAGGCCATGGATGCCAGGGGCACCAGAAGCAGGATTAGAAAACAGAGTAAACTTTTCTTCATAATTTATAAGATTTAAAATTTTCATTCTAAGGAAGTCTCACTTCTGAAAGGGGAGTATACAAAAAAAGCGTGGAACTCTTGTTACTCGTCCCACACTTCGAGGCTCTCGCATTGCCCATCGTAGTTGAACGAGCAACGCAGAAGCCCACGCCTGTATGTATATCGCACCTTTGGCATACCTTATCTACAATAATAAGGTATACCTCCGGCTGGTGACTACACACCCATGGACATCTACCGTTGCCTCATTCCTGACTACGATGAAAGTTTGCGAGATTTCGAAGTGTCAAGAACAAAGCGTCAAGTAAACGCCTTAATCATATACACTAGTGTCCACTTAAATCCTTTAACATTCGCTTAAACTGCCCTTAGGTCAGACATTTACAAGCATATACTTTACGTGTACTTTTCAATTTTGTACCTTTGCATGGCTATAGTCAAAAGTTAC